>Ga0325404_1003156_pt1 | contig 17625 bp, 6 predicted proteins | sample PopdelMetagenome_18_FD_205664 | JGI IMG/M metagenome (GOLD analysis project Ga0325404, IMG submission 205664) | Populus deltoides microbial communities from Bellville, Georgia, United States - Xylem-Control-R1 | ecosystem: Host-associated > Plants > Phyllosphere > Stem > Wood/Secondary xylem... | reverse complement strand
TAATAAAAATAGTGATTTGATTAATTGAACAATTTTAAAAATACAAAGATCAATTAAATAAATTCAAAGAACATAGAAATTAATAATTGATCAAATTAGAAATACATAGATATAAGTGAATAATTGAAACAAATATAAGGATAAATTAAATATATTTTCTAATTTTCTTTTAAATAATTTTTATAATGAATGATTTGATTGGTTCATCTCTAAAGTTTCATTGGATCATTTGAATTGTAAAATCTCAAAAAAAATAGTTTGGTATATTTAGGCTAAAAATTGCTAGGTTAAATTCAAAAAAAAAACTTTGGTTATCGAAGTAAATCCTAAGCTTTAATTTTTGAAATATGCCATTGAATACGAGTGGATAAAAGGTTAATTAAGTTAGAAAAAATGTTATATATAAGGAGTTATAATTTTCATAGAGGATTTGTCATGAATATGGACCAAACATGAATAACAACAATACATAGTCTTATATTTGAATAAAGGCATAAGTTTTATTATATTGCAATTGATGAAGTTACAAAAACTTCAAATGCATGTGGGCATTTCAACGGTTGTTTAATAGGCTTGAAAAAAAATTGTTAGGCTTGAGATGATAACCATATTCTTCTATAAAAACAGGTTCTTTAGGTAGAATATGTGACCCTTGAAAGCCTAAGTTAACAAAGCATAGGAAAAACAATAATGTATATAAAAAGAGTAACAAAAATTTGGGAGAATGTGTCTTATGTTCTATGTGTATGGATCTATTGTGTTGTCTCATACCTGGTGTTATTTTGCTATTTATATACCTTAGAGGCTTAGACCGGATCTATTGTGTTGTCTCATACTTGGTGTTATTTTGCTATTTATATACCTTAGAGGCTTAGACCACATGCATTTTTGTTGTAGGCATTAGGGTCACAAAATTACTCATAAAGAATATTTTATTCATCATAAATGATCACACAATTAGTCTATTAGGATGAGTTGTTCATGTAGGCACCCATCCTATTAACTTGTAAGATAGAGCTTTCAGATAGGCATCATGTTGACAACTTGAAGAACTCAGGTGAGCGTCATACTAATAATTTATAAGACAAGAATTCAAGTGTGCACCCATATTGATAATTATAAAATAAAAAATTCAGGACAATGATAGTATATCCTGTGTGCGTTAAGCCTTATGTCATGTTTAATGTGAGATTTGCCAACACGAAAAGAGTTAATTGTGCTTGTCAATTTAGGTTAGCTACCATTTCCTTATCTTTCTCTTTTTTTTCTTCTTTTCTTTTACTTTTGTTGATGGGTTTGATTGGACCTTAATTCCAAGGACTGGTTAGGCCTCTTTTTTCTCTCTCTCTTTTCTTTTTTCTCCTCAGTCTTATTAGGCTTGGTTGGCTGAATTAAATATTGAAAAGTTGTTAAAGAGTCACAAAGTGATATAGAAAAGGGGGAAGAACATTTTTTACTGCATGTCATAGACGAGCTAGCATGCGAATAAGCCTATCATCTTCAAGAAGCGCATTCAATGACTTTTAACCTCCAATGGTGGTCTTTCTTTGTATCACTGATTTCATGTTGGCAAGGGGATTCTTCCTAGTTATTGCATGTCAATGGCAAGTTACTAGTGTAGCTCTGACAGCCTATTCTTGTTTTCTTTCTCTTTTTTTTTCCTTTTCTTTTTCTTATTTTTCATGCCTTCTTTCCTTTTTCTCTTTCGTCCTTTTTTTTCTTTTTCTGCTTAGTTAGGCTTTGTTGTTGGGCATGGTTAGGTTATTTTTTCCCTTCTTCTTTTTCTTCTTCCTTTTTTTTTACTATCTTATTCTTTGGGCCTCTATTTTCTCTTTTTCCCTTCTCTTCTTATTTTATTTTCTTCTTTTTTTAGGCATGGTTGGGCTTTATTCCTTTTCTCTTTTTTATTCATCTTCTTCTCTTTATTTGTTTTTTCTTCTTCTTTTTTTTTTATGCTTTTAGGTTGGTTGGGTCTAGTGGGCTTAATTAGGACAAAAGTTTCTCCTTTTTTTATATTGTTCTCCCCCCCCCCTCCCCCTTTTTCTTAGGCCTAGTTGGGATTTTTAATTTTGGCCCTAATAATTTCTCTTTCGGTCTTTGAAATTGTGTGTGTTTCAAAGACTTCAATTTTATTTTTTATAAAAGGCATGTTTGACATAGTTTTTTTAGGGTGTGTCCAAATTGAAAGTATGCTCAAATATAGATGTGAATTATATTTCTCATGAAGACTTATGGAGATTTTTCATAAAGGCTATTTTTATAGAGAATTTTGCAGAGTGTTTTCATAGATACTGCTTTGTTACTATGGAATTTGTCTAAGTTTTTGAGTAAAATGGCTATTCATATCCTTAAACTCTACTGGAAAATTTTAGAGATTAGGCTTAAATGGAGATTTCTCTTGTACTAAGGTAATGGAGAAGTTTTATGGAGTTCATCTTCACTTGAGGTGAAGAATCCTACGGAGCAAATGCTATGGTATAGAGATATAGAGACATGGAGATTTTATATAGAGATCTCGTTTGGAAAGATAAAGATTTTGTATAAAAAATTAGAGATTTTATGTGTTTGTATGGAGACATGGAGATTTTGTATAGAGATTAAGTTTGGAGATATCAAGATTTTGTATAAGGATATTGTTCAGAGAAATGGAAACTTCATATACAGATTTTGTGTAAAGAATAATGGAGATGATCAATCTTATAGACAAAAACATGACAAAGAATCATAGAGATAATACCACTTTTATAAGGCTAAAGTTCAAAATACACTTTAAGTGATCTAAATGCTTGAAGAAAAGGAACAATTGATACTTAGATGATTAGAGGCCATTTTGATGCATGTTTAAGGGTTTGAAGATGGAGTTCTTTTGGACATTTAGAAGCTTTATAATGGATTTCTCTTGAACAGGGTCAAAGGTAGACCTAATCCTACTAGCAGAGTGCCTTTTTATTTATGAAGATTCATTTTTTAAATGCTCTACAACTTTAGTTAGCATTGACTGATTGACTCATAATGATCTTTTACCTTTAAAACAAGTGTAGTAACATTCCCTAAATATAATTTTCTCTCATCGTAGCCACTTTCTTATTAGTAGGGAACTTAATGGCTAAGTACATGGTATTGATCAAAATATTTATTTTATGAAGGAAAGGTTTTCCAAGGATGGCATTGTAAACTAGTTTCATTTTAATCTTCATAAAGGTGTGAGCATGTAACATTTAGGATTGTTACTGATGGTTACTGTTATGTCTATGAAGCCTTTAACTAGCATTTCATTTCCTTAATTCCTATTAAAGGAATTTTTACTATAGTCGATTTGGAAGAGTGTGAGTCTAGATGTATTATCACTTTAATAGAGAGGATGTTGATAATATTACCAACATCTAAAAGCACCCTATATACCTTGTGATTAGAGATGATAGTGGTGATCATTATAGTGTCTTTGTGGGGAAATGTTATCCCCTCTCTATCTTAGAGGGTAAAAATGATAGGGTTGTGCAAAGTGTTAAGAAATCATGAGCCAACCGAAAACTACTTTTTGTAGACTTTCTTAGCTCATCCATAATCACCACCTACCAAAATTCTACTAAGGATCATGTTTTTTTCTAGCAAAATTTTGAGATAAGTGTTGATCTCTTTAGTTATAACTTTTTCTTTATGAACTATTAGATATAATATTTAGCAATCAATCTTTCTATTAAAAAAAAACATAACAGTGTTTAGTATCATAGCCTTTTTCTATACATAAAAGATAATATTTTTTTAAAGTTACGTGTCTAGTTTCATTTTTCATTAAATAAGGGTATTGGGGAAATTAAGTTCCTTTAATAGCAATGAATACCACAATTTAGGGTAAAATTCAATAGTGTGGTCATGAGCTTGGAAAACACCAACAAACTATATATTGACTCACTCAGATTCTTTTTTTATGCCCTAAGGTTAATAAAAGTAGGGGACTAATGATGCTTGAGAGTTTTTTCTTTTGTCTTTGATACCTAAGTTAGCCAAGTGTTTGAGAAATATAATGTATAAAAGAATGAGGACAAAGATGTAAGACAATGTGTGTTGTGTTCATACCTATTGTTTTTAAGGTATTTACATACCTCAGACCATATAAATTTTCATTATAAGTTGTAAGGTCACAAACCTACTCATAGGAACAATTATGATGAATATTTGATTCACCATAAATGTCCATGCAATTAGCGTATTAGGATGAGTTATTCATGTAGGCACCCATCTTATTAACTTATAAGATATGAATTTCATATAGGTGTCGTACTGATAGCTTGAAGTGATGCAAACCCTGTAGGTATAAAGATCTAGAAACTCAAAGTCAAATCAACATTCCTAAAAAAGTTAATCTTAGGCTTATGATTGAGCTTGACATAATGATAACCTGTACCGAGGCATCATGACTATAAGTAATCAAATCCCCTCTAAATGCCTATAAAGAGACAATAATGAGAAATATAGAAGATATCATGAAGCTTGGTTAAATCTTTGATAAGTAAAAGTAGTTCTATAAGAAACCAAAAGTAAGAGCAAACTCTCACACACAAGTTTTATTTCTAAATAATTAATCATTCTCTAATTAATTTTTTTGAAAACCTAAATATAAGCTAAATAACCTTATTTTTACTTGGTAAAATGTAAACACCCAACAAAAAAAAAAACCAGAAATGACTCCATCGTCACTGTCGATTTCTGAATCAGCAGTGACACAATTTGACTATCAATTTCTGAATCGACAGCGACACGGTAAAACCCAACAAAAATAAATGTTCTGAGAAAGAGAGAAGGTGACTCTTCCTCTCCCCAAGGTCCAGCTACAAGCTGCTAGAACCGCCCCTCTCTCTTTCCTAAGAGAAAACTAAATTGAACAGTTGCATTCCCACCTTCCTTGAGAGTAAAGTGAGAAAAGATTAGAGGGGAAGAGAAATGATGAAACTTGGAGGAGGAAAAAGCCTAGACCTTCTCCCAGAATCGGCTATAGCCAATGCTGCAGCACAACCCCTTCTTCTCAAGGAGAAAAATTAAACATAACCAGCCTGCATGCAATCTTCCTTGAGAGTTGAGTGAGAAATGAGCTAAGTGAAAAAGAAAAAATTCAAAAACAAGGAAGAAGGAAGAGCCTAGAGGGTCCACTTGATAGCAAGTGAAAGAAGGAAAAAACTGGACTGAAAGAGAAGAACAGACCACCAAACCTCTTTCTAGAGCTGTTGAGAACCATGAGGTATGAACCAGAACTCTTCTCCACTGTTCGTGTGATTTTAAGACCATAAAGGAAAATGAAAAACCCAACTAAATGACCTAAGATTTTCCAGCAGCTACTAAGGAAAATTTGACTAAGAAGAAGGATGAAAATGGGGCTAAGTATGAGACCTAATTCCAAAACTTAGAATAAGATAAATGAACAATTTTGTTTGAATGCAAAAAAAAAAACTTGGAGAGATGGCCAGCCATAGTGAGGGCTGGACAGAATATGGATTAAAGGGATAAAATACAAAGATGATGACCTTGTTAGAGTTGTTTAATTATATGAAACCAAAATAGAACCTATGCTTATGTTTATGACAGAATTTGTGTATATGTGAATGATGAAATTATGTGAAAATGTGTTAGAAAGTGTTATGAACAGAATTGTACTATCATTTGAACCTTAGAAGCATGTGGAAACCGGAACTGAATTCACTCCATGTTGATGCCTTGCGTTTATGTGTGTAATGGATAAACTTGTTTAATTAGGAAGCAAATGGTTATACGTACGAGTATGATATATTATTGGTTATACTATTGTGTTAAACTTAATGAAATACATGTGAAAGATTGGATGAAAGAGGCATATATACTGCGGCCAACAATAGGAACATTGACAAAATCTCACATAATGAACCTTTATAAGTTGGAGTGAAGTGGCATAAATGTGGGACTTGTTTATGTGTTGTTGAATTGCTACAAATTATATTGATGAATTTTGGATAATACCATTGAGGACTTAAAGTGATGTTGGAAGGGATGAATTGGGGAAAACTTTGTTAAATGAACATATGTTGATGTTTGTACTGCTTGGTGATGAGTGATTAATGGAGTGTAATTCAGTGAGGTTCTATGCCCACCTAGGGTGAGAAATATTGGTAGAGGGAAGCCTAGCGTAAGCCTTACGCTTGGCCGAAGGGAAGGAGTGAAACCAAAAACGACTTCATCGCCACTGTCGATTTTTGAATCATCAGCGACAAGGGTTGCATTGATGAATTTTGAGTCGGCAGTGACTCAGTTTCATCAACAATAACCATATGCGCTGATGATTTCAATGTCAGCCTAAAACTGTGTTGCATTGATGATTTTTTAGTCGATACCAACTTGGTTTTCATCAACGATTTCTAAGTCAGCAATAGCCTATATGGGCTGGTGATTTCTGCCACGTATGTTGTTCTCAGCGAATCATTTTTTGCTGCCGAATTTATAGAGTCAGCAACGAATCAGTTTCGCTGCTAAATTGCGATGTCAACGGCGAATTAGTTTCACTGTCAAATTATGGTGTCGGCAACGAATTAGTTTTCGCTGTCAATTTATGGTGTCAGCAACTAATCAGTTTTTGCTATTGAATTCTGTGTTGCCAATTAATCAGTTTTCACTACCGAATTCTGTGTTCCAGCGAATTAGTTTGCTTATGAGTTTATGTCACCAACGAACCAGTTTTGCTGATGATTTTATATTCCAGCGAATCAGTTTGCTAACGAATCTATGGCACCTATGAACTAGTTTCGCTGATGAATTTCTGCGACAGATTACATATTAGAACTGGTTCAATGATTAAAACGACTGCATTATACGATTGTAATTTATAATCGCTAAAATGTGAACACGTGTGTTCTTGAAATTTGTATGGTGTCGAGTTGTTTAATTATCGAAATGCAAATGTATTGATTTGTGACCATTGATGTGTTAAGTGATGTGACCGAGACCCGATCTACGATCGTACAAGGACATCCCACGAAAAGAGCAGGTAGGTGACTTCCACCCCCTTCTAGTGTAACATTAGTTTCTAAAGTGAATTTATTACGAAGGATTTATTGTTGTGCTATATGGAATGCTAAACTGTCACGAATGGTTGTATGAGTATTATGAAGGATCTATTGTTGTATTGTACTGAACATTAACTATCATGAATAGTTGTATGAGTATTATGCAGGATCTATCTTTATATTATATTGAATGTTAATTGTCATAAATGTTTGTTTGAGTATTGTGAAGGATTTAGTATTGTGTTATACAGAATGTTAAATTGTTACAGAATGCTTATTTGAGTACTACAAAGGATCTACTGTTGTGTTATACCAAATGTTAAACTGTTACAGAATTTTGTTTGAGTATTACAAAGGATCTATTGTTCTGTTATATAAAATGCTAAATTGTTATGAATATTTGTATGAGTATTATGAAGGATCTATTGTTATATTGTACTAAACATTAACTATCATGAATAGTTGTATAAATATTATGAAGGATTTATCGTTGTATTATACGGAATGTTAATTGTCACTAATGTTTGTATGAGTATTGCAAATGATTTAATGTTGTGTTATGCATAATGCTAAATTGTTGCAGAATGCTTATTTGAGTATTATAAAGGATCTATTGTTATGTTATACTAAACGTTAAACTATTATGAAATGTCTTTATGAGTATTACAAAGGGTCTACTATTATATTATAGTGAATGTCAAATTGTTATGAATCATCTGAATGTGCATTACAAATGATATATTATCACGTTATAGTGATTTCATAAACCGCCTATGAAACGTTTCTTTGGTTTACGATTAGCTTCAGTTAATGGCATCCGAGACTCATGGCTGGATTATGATTGTTGATTAGCTTCGGCTAATGGCATCTTAGAAGGATGATCGGGTTGTGTTTAATGATTAGTTCCGGCTAATAGCATCTGGGATGGATGGTCGGGTTATGATTGTTGATTAGGTTCGGCTAATGACATCCTAGAAAGATAACCAGGTTGTGTTTGATGATTAGGTTCGGCGAATAGCATCCGAGATGGATGGCCGAGTTATGATTATTGTAATTAACCTCAGTAATAAAAAATTATTAAGGGTGGTATTACGTAAGGAGAAATGAAATAAATGTACTCTTTTGGGCCATAAATGAAAAGTAACATTAATATTACTTTAATTATCCAATTCTATGTTCTTAAATTACTTATAACGCTTAAAATTATCTTGTGTTGTAACAGGGACGTCACACCAACAAGGTGTGTAAGGAAATTTGTTCCATGACTCACCTTTTGAAAAGAACTATATTCGCTTGTTATCGGCGTTATATATTTTGTAGGAACGGATGTACTAGTTGTATAGTTATCATTCGACATTTTTAGAATGACAGGTATCGATAGTTTTAATGAAACACTGATGTGAATGTATGGCATGTCAACATGATGTTATGAATTCATGTGTGTGGTATTCCTTTTTTGAGGATGTTGTATGGTGAAATCACTTGAGTTTTGTACGACACTAAGAAATAAATTCTATTACGATAAACCCCTGAATATCGTTGCAAGAAGGTGTACTGTCATTATTTATGGGGTATTGATTTACATTACCCTATGTGGGTTGTGCCTTTCATATAAATGGAACGTATTTATAAATTCACAAAATGATATTGTGAAAGCATTAATAACCTGATGACAAAAAAAAATCATCATTGATTTTGGCTTTGAAAAAGCAGGGATGTTACATAAAATATCCTTAACAATGCTAGATAAATAATAAAAATTTTATATAAAACAAGAAAAAGAATCTTAAATCAACAATGAAACTAATGTAATTCCTGCACAGTAGCTTCTAAAACCTTATTGCAAGGCTTTTTCAATGTTTGATTGACAAAAAATGTTAACTATTTACTTGTAGAAAAATGTCAACCTAATCCAACATTCATATAGAAAATTATTCTTGTTAATATAAAACTACACATTTAGAAAATAAGCCTAATTCGCAAGTAAGTAAGAAATAAGTTGAATCTGCAAGTCTTATAGAAAAGAAGACCTAAGTATCATGAATTTGCCCATTGAGTGACTCTTTAATATTCTTAGCTTTTGATCTTGTAATAGGCCCAATTGGCACATGTAATGGATCCTTTAATGATACTCTCTAATTCGCATCATGTCATCTCTCCTCAAAATGATTCGACCTTGAATCATTACCTTTCTTAGATGTTGACTCACTTTTGGAAGATATATTAACCTGATTTTATGATTTTGGTCCCATTTTTTAAGTTGTAAGCAGTCATATCATAAATAATCAAGTTTTTTTTATAAATTTTACCGCAACTAGATTGTAGATGACGACAAGAATGAAATAACATGGAAACTAAAAAATAAAAGGATATAATCTAATTTTACAGTCTTTCTCTAGTACCAACCAATAACGGGTCAGTGTTATAATTGTAAAACGATGTTTCTTTTTTTTTGTAAAATATTGGTTTTAGTTGTTTGGTAAGGAAATGTAGAGGTAAAGGTATTTGAATTTTAGGATTGTTTTGTTTGATGTTCATTTAGGTTTGGTATTTTATGTTTTAGTCCCATTTGAATGTTTGATTAGTTGCTAAATTGGTTTATTTATATGTTAATTTGATGATACTTTGGTGGAGGGAAAGCTAAAAAAAAGATTACTAGGAAGATTTTATAGTGATGCGAATGTTGAATCAAAATTTATCTTTAGGGTTGTCGCACGTGTGTGACGTCGCGGCGAATCGTCAACCCTCAAGTGAAATGTATAGTCTATCTGGAAAAAAATAAGGAGACAAGGAATTCTTGTCTTCTATCAGTGGAAAATTTGAATGGGAGTCACCACCTAGTATTCTTCTGGTTACTAGGAACCCTAACTGGTTTCAGAGATCAGGTATGGAGGCTGGTTGCGTAAAGGAAAGGTATTAGCACCCCAACTACTCCCTACCTAAGGTAAGTTGCATTATTTTGTTGTCTGATAAAATCTAAGGTCTTGTTGTGGTTTCTAATTGTCAGTCTGTCTACGGTTTAAGAAAAGTCCTCCTCTGTAAGGAGATCCTTATCTTATCGGGTAAAAACCTAATTGTTCTATGTCGTTAAAACAAAAACCTTTTTAATATCGGGAATACGTTTTACATATAAATTCGTAATCCCTGATACTAAAACAAAACAAAATATTTTTTTTTGAATTTTTGAAATAGTGGCCAAATTCTCGTGACTTTAATAAACTGGTTATTAAATTCAAAATCCATGCTAAAACATATTTTTTGAAGTTTTCTTTGTTGTATGAAAATACAATATGATTTTAACTTTGAGAGACTTGGACGTATGCATGAAACAAAAAACAATTATGTTTTGACAAAAACCAGATATTTTAATACTGGATTTGTATTTTTATGGTGTAAAAATACAAACCAATATTAAGCAAAATTTAGTAGAAAAATACACGGAAAAATTACAATTTTTCAAAAAAAGAAATTTTTGAAATTTGTTTTTGGACAGGGTCAGACCCGGCCAGTCATTTTGGGTAGGGCCGGGCCGATGTTGTCCGGCCCAGTAAACAGTGGAGATGTTGTCCACTATTCACATGCAATATGAACAGTGGACGTCACGAGGCCAAAGAAGGAGGAGGAGGAGGAGGAGAAAGGGAGAGGGGCAGCTGACCGAGCGGTGGTTCGCGGAGGCACTTGTGGCTCTAGGCTACTGGGCGGCGATCCTCGGCTGTGCTGCTGCAGTTCTTTTCTTCTTCCCTGTGTACAGGCACCAGCCTCTCGTTTTCCTCCTCCTTCATTTGCTTCTTTTTTTTTTCTCCCTACGTTATTCATCTTTATTTTTTCTTTCTTTCTTTCCTTCCTTTCCTCTTCTGTTCTGATCGTGCGCCTCAATTCTCAAAACAATTCCCCCTCTGTTTTTTTCTGTAAACCTCCCCTATTTTTCTTTTTCTGTTTTTTTTCTTCCGATCCTTCCAAACCCCCCTTTCTTTTTTTCTGCTCTCTTCCCATGTATTTATAGGCAAATACATGGGGAGAGAGGCCTATTACCCCTGCCTAGTCATGGTGCAAGGGTAGGGTGGTTGGGGCGACCACTGTGCAGCCTCCTCAAGACCACTCAAGGAGCACGTCCCCTCTATTTTACCACCCTGCGGTAGGCCACAGGTTAGAGTTTTAGGCAAGTAGGGGTCTTGGTCGGCGTCTTTTTGAGTTTTTTCGGAGAAAGGGGGAAGAGAAAAGCAGGGGAAGGATTCTTCTTCCCCTGCCTCATGCGTCCAGGGGAAGAAGAAGACCCACAGTGCCGTTCAAAACAGCACCGTTTAGGTCTCTTCTTTTTTTAAAACAGTGGATGAAATGGCACCGCTTTACCTAAAATACGTCATTTCATTTATAAAAAAAAGGGCGCCAAAAATGTGTTAGAGTCAAAATCAGTCCTCAATTTGTGATTTGTTCAATCAAGTCCGCAATTAGAAATTTTGATTTTAAAAATTAATTCAATTGAATCCCTGCCAAATTTAATCATCGGCTCTGAAGTTGGTTGTCTTTCTCAAATTGGTCCTTGGTCTCGAATTTATGCAGTTGGACCCTCAATTGATCAATAAACTTTCAATTTCTTCAATTTGGCCCCTGATTTGGTCAATTACAGCCCCTCTATTTATGCACCTTTTCCAGTTTGGTCCTTGGTTTCAGATTTCTTTAATTAAGTCCCTAATTGGCCATCAAACTTCAATGTTTATGCAATTAAGCCCCTGATTTGACCAAATCAACTCTTAAAAATTATAATTTGACCCCAAAACTTTAATTTCTTCCAATTAAAGCCTAAATTGACTTCAAAAAACATTTTTTCTTACAATCAAACTTTCATAAACTCAATTGAACCTTTAATAAATTTAATTGAGTCCAATAAACATCTGATTTTGGACTTTTCTTCCTTAAATTTAATTTTCTTTATCAACAGGGCTCTCATTAGTCAATAAAATACTGTCATATTTTAATCTTTGTATTTTTAATCTCCTTAACCAATTTTTAGTCATTTTCTAGGCGCTTTAGTATTCTCTTCTTACTGTTATTATTTTTGGATTTTTATTTTTTAATTTGAATATCTATTTTTTATTTTTGGAAGAGAAAAATTAAATTTAAAGAGTAACCCAAAAATGAGCTATGACAAAGGCTAGGAGGAAGCAGTGTGGTTTTGATCGAAGGTTGAGGTTAAAGGAGGATAAATTTTGATGATTGATGATGATGTGACTAATTTGGAGGGAATGGTAGAAGGGTTGATTTGTGAAGAGATAAGGGATGTTTTGGGTTGTAGGAGAAGATAACAGTAATAGTGGTTGTTGTCTTGGGTAGTTATGGCATTCAAGGAAGGCAATAAGGATATTGAATCGAGGTTATAAAGGTGTTATTGTGCATATTGTTTATAGAAATTTTGTAGATGATGTTATTGTGTATGGAAGGTTGTTTTGGGATAGAAATTTTGTAGATGATGTTATTGGTGTTGGATTGTGAACAGTGGGTTTATTTGGTAAATGAGAAGATATGTTTGGTAATGGTAGAATGGATAAAGGGTTGGATTATTGGGTTTGTTTATAGAGGGAGAACAATAATGGTGGATTTTGAGTGTTGTTGCTCAAGGCTGATTTTTTTTATGATGAGGGAGACTTTTTTTTTTGATTTTTTTTGTTAAGGAAATTCTTTTCCCCTGTTGTTTGAGTTGAAAGGAAGATCACTTCACAATCCTCAGTAGTGGTTGGAAGCTAGAAAAACTGATGGAACTGATAGGAATCGGGTCTATGAAATGCCTATAGCATCAGCTAGAGAAATGAGGTCGAGTCGTACTGTTTCAACTCTAAGCACACAATATTTTGGCCCAAGCTGATCAACATTGGGATTTGAAGCGAGGGTCCTAGAACAAGTAGAAGAGCAAGTAGCCAAATTAAAAGAAGAACTGAAAGCATAATTAGAAGAAGAAAAATATAAAGAATTGGGAGAAAATGATGGAATATATGACTTTATACTATCCTACTCCTTATTCGGATCTCTTAGCTAAGGATTTCATCCTCTCCACCTCTATCTTCATCTATGTAGCATATATTTTTTCTTGTAAAATTATTTTTAAATGAATAATAAAATTAATAAAATTTTGATGTTAAATAAAATTGATAGTATTTGGTTTTATTGTGATTTTTGTTATTTTTTTAATTAGCAACTAAATAACTCAAAAAACAGCGTTGAATTTCATATGAAAAAAAACATGAACTTCGGCCTCATACACATCCACGGTGGCAAGTTATAAACCGTCAGTATGACCGGCCAACAAGAATAACGAGCAGCAAATAACCCAAATGGGTTGAATCCGTCTGTACACAACCCAAGACGCACGTTCCTTGATTCAGCTGAAAAGTGAGGATGCACACTGTTAAAGTGTTTCCATGCTTCGCCATCAGAATGATGCACCATCACTCCATCAACTGCATGATGTGATTGGTGCCATATCATGTGCTCAGCGGTCCTTGGTGACATGAATAACCTTTGCAGTCTAAGTGTGATTGTGAAGTATCTAAGTTTTTTATATGCCACAAGAGTCTTTTCTCTGCCAGTTATGGGTTTATAACGGGAATGCCCACATGTCATGCACTCGGTTAGCTCAGCATTTTCAAGGTAGTATAACATGCAGAAGTTAGAGCACGTGTTAATTTTCTGGTATCCTAAACCGAGGGGTTTCATTATGGACTTGGCAGCATAGAAGTTCTCTTTCAGCTTGTTCCCTTCAAGTAAAATGTTTCTCGCCCATTCGATAATCTTGTCATAACCGGCCTCACTCAACCCGTGATCTAACTTGATGGTGAACACCTGTGCTACGGCCGATAATTTACTGTGGTTTATGCAGCCATCCCATAATGGTTCGTCAGAATCTTTCAACAGATCAAAAAACCTTGATGCATCTGCATTAAGTTCTTCTTCTATGATTGGACATTCACTGACATTACCTTCACTCATTTTCATTGCAACCATAACCATATTCCTGTAAGGATTAGTGTTCTCATTTCCAACTTCATGCATGTTGCTAGCACTAGAAGTTGACCCAACCACCTTTTTTACTATGCTCTCATTAGGAACAAATAGTTCTCCGTGTGCATACCAACACAAGTAATCCTCCATGAACCCTTTGGTTTAAAGATGCATCGTTACAACATCTTGATGCAAAAACTTTAAATTTTTACTCTTCCTGCATAAACACCTAATACCACCATCAATAAAATTCATCGAGATAGATGTTGCAAAATTAATAAAACCCTAAACCCCGTTACAATAATTCATCCTCCGCAATCCTTGGGGTGAGTCTCGATATATCCATGAACAATCATCCATGACTTTTATCGAACCTCTATAAAATTATGACGACAGCATGTATTAATTAACTACGTGACATAAATAAACATAACAAAACTATTGGTTTTCTCCGACATTATCCAACAAACTAAAAAAACACTTATGTTAAATATTCATTATCAATTATCAATTATCAACGTTCATACAAATTTATACATTTATAAATTTACGGAAATCACAACTTCGCAATAGAATTTATAACAATTAAAACGGACCCGTTAAATAAGCTATTATTTATTTCATCACAACACATCTAGTTTGGTGTAATTCAAACAAAGTTTCAACAATTTACAAACAAATATAATTTGACAAAATCTAAAACAAACTATAACAACTGTCATAACCCAATTTTTGATCTTTTTATTTTAATTATTTTATTTATTGAAAAAAATGATGAAAAACAAGTAAAAATAAAATAAATGAAGAATGAATTAAAATTTGGGCTAAAGGCTACATGATTGGAAGTTTAAAGATTTAATTAAATTCTTGACTAGTTTAATTAATCAAATCAAGGGTTTAATTAGAGAATTGATAAGTTTTGAGAGTTAATTGAGCTTGGAATTAATTTAATTAATCAAATCAAGAGTTTAATTAGAGAATTGATAAGTTTTGAGACTTGATTAAGCTTGAAATTAATTTAATTAATCCAATCAAGGGTTTAATTGGAGAGTTGATAAGTTTTGAGACTTAATTAAGTTGGAATTAATTTAATTAATCCAATCAAGGGTTTAATTGGAGAATTGACAAGTTTTAGACTTAATTGACCTTGGAATTAACTTATTTAGGGACTTAATTGAAGAAATATTAAAGTTTGGGGTCAAAATTGCAACATTAAAATCCAAGTACTATATTGAAAAGGGCGCTCAAATGCAAGGGGCCTATTACAGTTTAAACCAGGGGCTTAATTACAAGACTTTCAAAACTGCACGGGTCAAAACGTAAAATGGCCACCTTTTATCTCCAAATGACGTCGTTTTGAAGACGTTATTCATCTTTTTCTTCTTTAAACCAGAGACTGTTTTCAGCAGTGAAAGCTGAGAAACGTTGCAGCAATAATCGTCGTCCATTGGCTGAAGTTATGGGCGCCTTAATGGTTGTCGACCCTCAGCATGCCGCTCGTTACTGGCCCGTCGGACTCTATATAAACAAATGAGCATCCAAAAAACGAGGGTTGGTTAGAGAGAGAGAGATGAAAAAACTGAAAAGAGACCGATACAAAGAAACCAGAGGGACTCTTAAGTGTTTTTTTTTATAACCCCACACTAGAAGTGAACTTTCCCTCACCAGCATCGGCCTAAAACAACGAAGGCAGAAACAGGCCGAGAGAGAGTAGAGAGAGTTTGGAAAACAGAGCACGGGGAGAATTTTTCAGACGAGAGTAGAAAAAACAGAGGGCAGGAAGGTAGAGGAAGAAGGAGGAATTCCAGTTTCCTATCAATGGACACCATCACCGATCTTCGCCCAAGACACTAACACTCCGGCGAAGCAACCTACAGCAAGGTAGGTTTTCTCTGTTTCTTCGTTTTTGTTTCGAAAATTTCAGTGCATTCAGCATTGTACGCAGGTAATTAATTACCTTCGCACAACGCCATGCACGCATGAAGCTAGTTCATGCATGTTGTGGCCCATCCGGGCCATTGGGCTTGGGCTAGTGACCGAGCTGGGTCTAGCCCAGCCCATGTGGGCTGGCTGGGCCCAGCCCCAAAAAAATAAAAAAATAGAAAAATAGAAAAATTTTAAAAATATGTGTGTGTGTGTGTATGCATGAATAAAAATAATATAAATTTATTGGTTTATTCACTGACGCTAGAGTCAGGAATAAAAATACTGGTTTAAATTTATATTATTTTTAGTCATTGTGTTTTATTTTATTTAGCTAGAAAAAACAAAAATATATGTGCATGCATGAAAAATAAAATTTATTTTATTATTTTATTCACTGACGCCAGAGTCAGGAATAAAAATACTGATTTAATTGTTTTTTTCTTCGCTACATAAAAAATAAAAACATACGTGAATGCGTAATAAAATAAATTTCTTTTATTTGTTTATTCACTAGCGTTGGAGCTAAGGATAAAAAAATATTGATCTAAATTTATTTTATAGCTACGTAATATTTACCAACGCCAGAGTTGGAATTATCCGTAGTTGAATATTCACTGGCGCCAGAGTCAGGAATATTATAAGCAAATTATCATAGCATAAACTAATAAACATTTAGCAATTTAAGACAAAATCAGCAATGCAGTCTATCTCAGGCAGAATGTTTAAGGGGTGATAATATCTTCCCTTTTGAGTAACCAGTCCCGAACCATAGGATCTCTGTTGACTAGTTAGGGTTCTTAGTGACCATAATAGTAGGTGACGACTCCTTAAACAAGATATTTTTCTCTAAAAGAAAAAGATGCCAGAAATATGTTCTTTCCATGTAAAATTTTTAAGGCTGCCGCGATGTCGAGTGCGACAACAACTACAAAATTATACATTAATACTACAAGTTTCTTTGACAAATAACAATCACACAAGTACATATGTTAACAAAATACATATACTAAAAAAACAATAAAATTCACATTTAAATTTTAAAACTAAAAAGGAGAGATTTACTTACAAAAAATGATAAAATCCACAAGAACGGATGTTGTGACCACGTACAAAAGTATAAGAAACTTGAGTGCTTATGTTGAGAAGAGGGGAGAGTTGGGATGGGTGGTTGGCTACAGTTTGAGAGGGGAGAGGTGGGATGAGGAAGAAGAAGGAGAAATAATGGCTTTTACCGATGGAATCATTGACGGAACATTTTCGTCGGTATACCCGTCGGTGATTCCACTGGTGAAAGTGTCACGTCACTATATGAATATCTTGATTGGAATCCCTCGGTCATTCCGTCAGTAAAATCGTCTGAAAAAAAAACCACGTCATCACATCGTTACAACTTTCCAAAAGAACTGTATAGTCCGTCGGCGATACGATCGATATATATCGACGGAATATGTCTGTAGGTATATACCGACCGTATCGTCGACGGATGTTCTCTGTTGGTATATTTCAACAGATTTTGAGATAGAATTATTTTCGTCGGTAAAAATTACCGATGAAAAAATTATGTCGGTAAGTCCGTTGGTTTTCACCGATTTTCTGGTAGTTTATCTTCATCTATGTAGCAATATATTTATTGTTGTAAAATTATTTTTAAATGAATATTGAAATTAATGAAGTTTTG
>Ga0325404_1003152_pt1 | contig 17640 bp, 13 predicted proteins | sample PopdelMetagenome_18_FD_205664 | JGI IMG/M metagenome (GOLD analysis project Ga0325404, IMG submission 205664) | Populus deltoides microbial communities from Bellville, Georgia, United States - Xylem-Control-R1 | ecosystem: Host-associated > Plants > Phyllosphere > Stem > Wood/Secondary xylem... | reverse complement strand
ATATTCATTGTAAATCCTTACGTAAAGTGGAATGAGATTTGAAACGATCTTCAAATCTTATTCAAAGAATCAATGATTATGGTGTTGAGAACAATCATGATTTGACAAAGTAAACACACTTCATACTATAATGTCTAAATCAGAACATTGTTGTGAAGGAATAATAATTATACTGAAAAATTAGTCATTGAAAGGTTAAATCAAACTACTTATGACTTTTATAATATTTGGGGGATCATGACATGTTGCTAGATATTATACTTGATCTTCAAATATAAATCAATCATTTGTTGAATTGATAATAAATTGATTTGTTGAATACTATTTTATCTAGTATTGTAATTTATATTTGGGTCAACTTATTAGAAAACATAATGAGTCACACACATAAGAACTATTGGTCATAAATTAAACCGTGATTGTTAAAATAAGTTTTAAAAATTAAGAACTAGAATATAATTTGTACAAGGAATTACAATTCTAGACTTAGAAAATTCAAGTAGGGACTTGATTAAATAAATTTCTAAAATTATCATGAAATAATATATGTGATATTATATAGGGGAAATTTGATTTTTTTTTTCTATTTATAGGTTTTACAAGTTTTTCTATAAATAAAATTTTATGTATTTTATTTTTTATACAACATAAAATAGTACATAAACTATGTAGGTTACAAAACACTTCAAAAACACAAAAATAAAAAAGTTAGTACTCAAAGGCATAACAATCCCTCTCTCCTAAAAGGTTTTAAAAGATTTCTCATTGGTGGTTCATGTGGATTACCATTAGAGGTTAAATACTTGGACAACTTGTGGTTTGTAAAAACTCAACCTTGAAGCAATTATTTAAAGCCAGAAAGAACCTCTAATCTTCAGGTAATATTCGTATAAACATTAAACAATCTTTGATCTATCTAGCGGGATCCTTAGGACTCTTGAAAAAGTTTTAAATTTATAGTTTTCGCTACGTATGTGTTTTGGGTAGTTTGACAATACGTCACCAAATGTGTTTAGCATTTTACTCCATTACTTAACCTCCTCATCCTTTTCCAAAGTTATATTTTTTTAATATAAGCTTAATTATATTATTTATCTGTATGCTTGTCTCTCTATCTATTTCTATAAAAATATTTAAATAAAAGCAATATTGTTAATGACAAATGAACCTTTTTATTATTTTTTTTGTCACCAATGGATATTAGCTATCCAACCGTTTTTTTTAGTAAGTGTAATTTAGTTGATGACTTTAAGGTGGATTAATGGTTTTATTATATAATAATTAAAATAAGTTCTTAAGTACAAGTGATTAACATGAAGTAGTCCATGATTACTATTAGTCCCTTGGTATTCCACTAACTTAATATTATTATTTTTGGATATTTTGGTTTATCTTAGCCTTATGATGATGGAAGGATAGAGGAATATTGATTACAATACCTTGAATTAGTGTTTGAAAATTCCTTAAATTGGATTTAATTCATTACCTAGAGATTTTATGTGGCAGGCTTTCATGTCGAGTACGAAGCTCCACTTAGGAGGCGGTGTGTTTATTATGTATCTTTCTATTTAATTTTCCTCTTTTCTTTTATTATGCTTTTAACATGATCTCTTTCTCTTTCAAGCGTAGTAAAAAATAAAAAGAAATTATTACAAAATCATGTTGGAATGAATTTTTGGTTGACTATGTTTACTCATGATTTCATGGGAAAAGCCAATAAAAATCCATGTATCCAAATTTGGCATACAAACAACACTTTTATGAGGTAATGTCATCTCTTTTTTATATGCTCTTTGTCTTCCAAGAAAAAATAAATTATAAAGAAAGTTCATTTTGTGTTGAAATTAATGTGATCTACATAACAAATTAGAGAACATTCATGTATATATTGTTCATAATAAAACACTTAGCTTTTTAATATAAAGATTAATTGTTGTTAAAATATGTTGTATTATATTAGACTAGGAGACAAGGATGTTTAATTTATCATAACAAGAGCATACAGAACATAAAAAAATTGTTCAAGGTAAGCCTAAAGTACATACAATTTTAAATCTATAAATATGCAAAAAATATATATATCCAAACAAACATGCTTTCAACATAAATATAATAAAAATAATACTAGCATGCATATTAAATATATATTTAAACTTGTAATATATATATATATATATATATATATATATATATATAGAAGATCAAAGTTATAATATGCATACTAATAATGGAAACAACAACACTTAAATTAAAACAAAAAAATGATTCTTACTTGTTGAAGCACTTTAAAATTATAATACTTTTGTTGTTGTCAATAATGAATCTTTTGTCCTTAAAGTTTTATTACTCCTCATTTATATTATTAAGATGTTTGAAATATACATCTCAAGATTCCAACACTATCATCTTAGTTTGGATGTATTTCTAAATAAGGTTTTTAAACTAAAATAAAAGAACATAAATTTCTCTCAACAAAGTATGAACCTAAGCTATAGATTTGGAAGAAAAAACCAAAGCATAAAAGAGAATGAAAACACTAAAAATAATGTGAGAAAATGTGTGAAATAAATATGAAAAATTCAAGTTGGAAACTCTTCATTCACCTCTCTTTTTTTATAGTGAATTTTAGAATCTAAAAGGTTGAAGAATTAATCCCCATCAATATCAACCTTTAATTAAACACCATAAATCAATAATTAAATCTAGTAAAACCATGGGTTTTTTAAGATCAATTTCTCATTCACTCATAATTTATTTAAATCATGTTAATTAAATAAATTTTCAATAATCCCCTATATGAATTTGAAAACAAATTGAATATTTGTTGAGAGATATTGATTATGTAGATTACTACAATAGAATATGTAGCTTTTGGTCTTAAATTTTTCTTAGTGAGATACTATCGAATTTACTCAGCTATATAGTAAACATGATATGTTAAACTATTCAATCTTTCATGTAAACCAAGATAATAATACTCATATAGTTTTATACCTAGAGATTTCCTTTAGTTCTCACTGTTGTATTCATTTTGTCCCTGAACAACTATTTGATTCATGAGTGTTTTACAAATTACAACCTTTATTAAAATTCTCAAAGAAACAACCATATTTCTCACTCTTATATATGATTTTTCATTTAAAGTATTATGTAATACACTACTTGGTGTACCAAGATATGAAAATCATTAAGAGTTCAACTTACCATTTATCACGTTGCAATTAACACTTATTTCATCATAGAAATAAGTAAGAAATAATAATTTTCTAGTGCTACCGAGAATGTTATATGACTTAGTTTTTTATTTGAATCTAGGTCTTGAGATCTTCAATTAACTAGATATGGTTACCACTATTACACTTTTTCATCTTTTAAAGGCTTTAAACTTATTCCCCTCGATGAATTATACACAAGCTCTCTCGATAAACATCTGGTTAGTGAATCTGCAATATTTTCCTTCGACTTTACATAGTCAATGAAAATAATTTCATTTGAGAGTAAGTGTTTAAATATATTATGTCTACGATGTATATGTCTAAACTTACCATTATACATACTACTTTGTGCCCTTCCACTTATTGACTAATTATCATAATGGACATAATAGTTGGCACTAGTTTAGACCAATATGGAATATTCTATAAGAAATTTTTAATCCATTCGGCTTCCTCTATAGCTTTATCAAGAGTAATAAACTCTGATTTTATCATTAATCCGGTGATATATATTTTTTTGGAGGATTTCCATGACAGAACTACTCCATTAAGTGTGAATACTTATCCACCTGTGGATTTTGAATTCTTAGTATTAGATATCTAATTAGTGCCATTATACCTTTAGTACCGCTGAGTAACTAGTGTAGTGCAGCCCATAGTCCACGATGTGCCTTAAATATTTAAGTACCCTTTGTATTGCCTTTAAATGATCCATACTTGGATAACTTGTAGATTTACTATGTTTACTAATTGAGAAAGCAATATTAGGCCTTGAATAGTTTATAACGTATATTAATCTTCAAATTATTGATGAATATTCTAATTGGTTTATTCTCTTACCTATATTTTTGAATATACTTATATCAATTGGTGTTTTGACAGTGCTATTGTCACCTTTAGAAAATTTGTCAAAAATTTTCTCAACATAATAAGATTCAGACAATACTAATCCATCAAATATCCTAGAAATTTATATTTATAGTATGACATCTGCAACACCTAAGTCTTTTATGTCAAACTTCTTAGTTAACATTTTCTTAATAGACTTGATTATGTGATCATTGCTACTTAAAATTAACATATAATCTACAAATAGATATACAAGGACATAACTTTTAGGTATGTTTTTCACATAAACTCAATCATCAACTTCATTGATTTTGAAAACATAACATTTTCAAATCTTTCATGCCATTATTTAGGTGCTTATTTCAAACCATATAATGATTTGACAAGCTTACAAACTTTCTTTTCTCGTCTATTGATAACAAACCTTTCAAGTTGTTCCATGTAAATCTTATCATCAATGCCACCGTTTAAGAAAGTTGTTTCTCTATCCATTCAATGTATTTAAAACTCATTAATAGCTACAATGACTATTGATGATCGTATGGAAGTTATTCTTAACACAAGTGAATATATGTCAAAATAGCCTACACCTTCTTGTTATATAAAACCTTTAAAAATAATTTTAATTTTATATTTATCAATGGTGCTATCAGCTTTCATCTTTCTTTTGAAGATCTATTGATGACTTAATGGTTTACTTATAGGAGGAAGATCCACTGGTTCTCATGTATGATTATTCATAATAGATTTAATTTCGCTATTGACTGCCTCCTTCTAATAGGAAGCTTCCGGACAAGATATTTTCTTAGAGTAGGTTCAAGGTTCTTTTTCTAACAAGTATATTAAAAAATCAAGACCAAATATTTTAGTTATTTTTGCCTTTTTACTCCTTCCAAGTTCAACATCATCATCTTCTGATTGATAATGATCATTTGAACTAGCCTCAGTCGTTCTCTTAAGTGAATAATTTTATCATATTTCATTACATGAAAACATATCTTTAAAAAATATAGCATTTCTTGATTCTATAATTGTATTAGAATGAATATCCTTAATATTTTATTTGTATATAAGAAATCAATATGTATTATTATTGTCTGCATATTCGAGAAATACATAATCCATAATTTTAATTCATATCTTAACCTTTTTAAGATTAGGTATTGCTACCTTTATAAGACACCCTCACATTTTAAGACATTTGTAGGAAGATTTTTTACCTTTCCATAATTTATAAGGTTTTCTTCCTAACTTTTTATGGTGTACATTGTTAAGTATATAATTAAAAGTTAACATTTCTTCCCCTCACAAGTTCTGAGGTGCTCTAAAACTTATTAACATGGTATTCATTATTTATTTTAATGTTCATTTTTTCATTCCACAACACTATTTTGTTATGGTGAATAAGGATTTGTAGTTTGATGAATAACATCATTTTGGGAGAAGAACTCACCAAATAGTGCTTTGTATTCTCCACCTCTATCACTTTTTATTATTTCATCTTTTTGTTAAGTTGATTTTCAACTTTGTTCTTGTAATGTTTAAACATTTTAAAAGCTTCATATTTGCTCATAAGCAAATAAGTATAACAATATCTCGTGCAATCATATATGAAAATAATATAATGCTTTTTTCCACATCTTGTTTACACAAACTTTAAATCACCAATATCTTAGTGAATTAACTTTATAGGTTCACTGCTTATTTTAATTGTTTGAAAAGAAAATTTTATAAATTTTGATTCTATATAAATCTCACACTTATAATTTTTCTAAAAGATCATTCTCGGTAATAATTCATAGTCTTATTAACATTTTCATAGAATTATAATTTACATGACCTAACCTATTATGCCACACATCATAAAACTCAAGCAAATAAAAAGAAGAGAAAATCTTATTATTAGTTTCATCATTGATTATAATTTACATGACATAACCTATTATGTCTTTACATTCATTTTAATGAGGTCATCATAAAGATGCTTTTTTCACTCTTAAAAACCTTCTTAAAACCATTTTTGCTCAACAATGAGCATAACATTAAATTCTTCTTAATATTAGCAGTATGCAGTATATTGCTGAGGGTGAGAAGCTTTTTAGAGATCATATTTAGTACGATATTTTTAACACTTAATACCTTGGAGGTTGATAAGGCTCTCATGTTTAAGTTTTCTTTATCTATTTTTTTTTGAGTGGTACATCCTTTTTTCTCAATATATACATATCTTATTGCACCACTATCAACCCATCACTACTCAGAACTTTTAATTAGGTTGACTTTGAAAACAACAAACATGTTTATTTATGAAACTTTATCAGTGAGGTAATCAACCTCATTGATATTGGCTTCAACAATCATTCCCTTTTTAAGCTACTTTGATGAGTTTTATTTTGGTCATTGTAATGTTTTCATTTATCACCATTTTATTTTACGAACTATAATGTACATGAAAATAATATCGTGTAAATAATATTTTCTCTAAGTAAGTTCTCATAAAACATTACAAAAGTCATAAATGGTTTTGTTTTAAACTCAATCTCCTTAAATGTAACTTTTTAGATTATATTTATTCACCATATTGACTTTCTGTATATGTGAATAATAATGTATATATGATTGATGTTGCATACATGACCAAAACCAATCAAATAGCTATAACACCATTCTTAAGGAATATAAATTTATTACTCTCAAAGACCATCTTGAGATTTAAAAATTTACAGACTATGAACCTTTTCATAACGACAACTTCAAACTTGAACATTTTGGCCAAAGCTTTCCAAAATGTTTTTGCACTCTTGACTGAACTATATACATCATATTGTTTACTCTATTCAAAATGTAGTTATTACACATGAAATTACTATGATTCCATACGTCCAAAGCTACTATAATAATAAAATTGGATTTATTATTTGACAACTTTAGCATTTTGTTTCTACAAGAACTTAACTAAGTTCAAGGTGGACATATAAATCAATATTTTATGTTGTCAATATTTAAATTATAATCCATTAAACCTTTTAACTTTCTCACTACCGAATTAATACTTGCAGCAATATTGGTTAGAAAAACCAATTCTTGAGTTAAAAACATGATATAATCTATAAAACAATAGACAATAATATTAATTAATAAATAAAACTTGTGATAAGGCAAATTAAGAAATAAAAATATTTAAACTATGCAAGATAAAATTGACATTTTAAAAGCTTAAATTCTCTTTAACATGCATCATATCATTATGAAATATTTGAGCATGTCAAGCATTTTGATTCTATATACTTTTTGGTATGTTATGATTTTTTTTCTTTTATTTATTTTTTAAAGGTTGCTATAAATCTTTTTTTTAAATAGTTTATCTTCTAAAACAATTTAACTTGGGCTCAATAGAGTTTTTATTATTTTAAGCACAATATTATAACTATTTTCCCTTTGATTTTTTTTAAATAGCCTTCTTCAGGGGTCTATTAGTACTTTTAGCTTGATGTTTTTGGTAATTATCAAGTGGTATTAATGGTACATTCATATTTGTTTTATTAATATATAAAATAATATAAAAGAAAAATGATCGGAGCGTGCATCGCATACGCTAGTGTGTAAGTCACCTAGCTATATTCAAGTGATGTATGCGGTAGTACTAAAAATGGCCTTCCGAGGTGTTTTATGATTCGTTTCTCTCCACCTCGATTAGCACCCTGCCACTGAAAAAAATCACAACAATCCTTCAATTTATATTTTCTTGAGATTTAACCCCTTTTATTTTATTGCACTTCTTTTATTTCAATTAATTATTTCAAATTGGGATTTTTTTTTTAATTTCATCCCCTTCAATTTTTTTCATCTTTTAAATTTGGTCCCTATTCTTTTGATTGTTATATTTTTAAGTGATTTCTCAAATTGGATTTTTTTTCAATTTCATCATTCATCATTTTTCTATACAGTCCTTATTATTTTGATTATTGTTTTTTTATTTGATAAATTCTTTGAATATATTTTATTTCTAATTTAATCCTTCAACATTAAATTGGTTAGGAATCTAACTTCTTTATTGAACTTAAGTATAGGATTTTACTTCTTGTGAATTTAGATATTAACTCAAGTTTAGAAGCTTAACTCAAGTTTAGAAGATTTTTCATATTATTAAATTAGGGTGGTCTTTTTTTCATAATATTAAAATAATAGAGCTTATCAAACCAATTGACTCAATGATCCAAGACTAGAATTTTTTTTCTGATTTTCTTTTTTTACATAAAATTTGTTGGGAGTTGAGCTTCTTTATTGAACATGAGTTTAAGATTTCAAGGGCTTTGAATTTGAGGGACTAACCTAGGTTTAAAAGATTTGTTCGGGTTTGTTTGATTTTTCATATTATTAAATTAAATGAGCTTATGAAACTCAATCACCCGAGTCTCAAATTTTTTTCTTTACTCCTTTAGAAACACTTATGTAGCCTTAATTTATTTTTCTAAGTTCGGTTAAAATTCTCTCGGTCCTCTTTGTTGTACCGACCACCAATCTAGGTTTACTTGAGTCGTTTTTATAAATCTTTTTTTTTAGATTTAATTTTTTTACCTTCAATATTTGGTTCATCACAATTGACCTTCATGATTAGACTTGGTTTAAATTCCATATGGTTATCATGTGCTCATATCTTGAATTGCGAGTTTCACATATTAACCATGGTTAACCCAGATCAATCTAATGTGTTGTTATCTTAATATATTTTTTTAAATAATAATTCATCCAATATATCGATATTTTAGTATTTTAAAAGATTTTTTTATCCAGTATGCATCAAGTTTTTGACTTCCTAACATCTTTATTTTTTTTTAAGACTGAAAAGAAATTATATGACCTACAGCGTAGCATGGGTAAAAAAACTAGTTAAATCTACATGTGAGAATATTATAAATTAAAAACAAATCATAACATATATTTCGAAGATACTAAAAACTTCTTTCATAAATAATAATAATAATAATAATTTATTTAAATTATGTTAATTAAAAAAATTATCAACACTAATTCTCTATATTATTGCGAGAATCTATTTCACTGGTTAATTGATGCTTATAATGGTAATTAAGGTAACTATTTATTATGGAATAAGATTTTTTTGGTTCTATCGCATTTATTTAAGAACTATTTGGGTGCTATGTATAATATCTATTTAATGTTGATTTTGTTGGTATTGTGGCTTGGGTTGTAGAGAGATGGCATGCTATTTCTTTAGGGATGACTTTCCTTTGATGAATCATTTTATTTTATTTTTATTTTTAGGTGTTATTTGGGTTTTCATTTTATTTTATTTTTATTTTTAGGTGTTATTTGGGTTTGGTGGTCTACCAAGAAATGAAATCAATTATATATGATTGTATTGTACTTGCTTGCCTAGAAATTACTTTAAATTTCAATGGAGGTTGCTTCTTCATAGAAGATGCTTATAGTTCTTCAATTGCATAAAGTTGCAAGTTTCCAGGACAAGAGCAAGGCTAACTTTTTATGTAATTCTCAGCTGTACAGGGCTATGGATCTGCTTTAAAGAGTTGTAGTGGTAAGAAGAATATCTGTTTGGCACAGAGGCATTCATTAGAGTTTATTTTTGGTTGGATAATTGGATGATTGATTTTTTTTCATACCCAAATCTTCTTTGGATAAAAAAATAATAATTAACTTAACTATATTTGGCTTGGTTATGGCAGTAATGAATTTCCTTGAAGTTTCTATATGATTGATTTTTATTTATACTAGTATAGAATGATCTTGGGAACTATACAAAGAAAATTTTGATCTTTGTTTTTCTTTGGAATAGTTTGGTCCATTCAGAATATTCATAATAATTTGATCTTCAATAAGATGAAAATAAAATAGAACAATAAATATTATTTATTTTTTCATAGAATTGAAACATAAACAAAATATTGTGATGAGAGTTTTTGCTATACTGTGATAGATTTAGTAAGATCACTAAATGATATTCTTATGCAGACCAATAAAGTAAGAGTGTGTTGTGAATCATCATGGATTCCTCCTCCTCAAGGTATGCTTAAGTGGAATGTAGAAGTATTTGCAAATGACAAATCTAGATCTTGTATAAAGAGATCACGAAGGAAAAATCATTTGTATCCTTTTCTTGTTCTAGATGTTTTGGATTGAATCCAATGAAGTTGAGGTCTTGACAATTCAAAGACTTTTTTGTTCTACATGTATTAAGGATTAAGGTTTTTAATAACAAACATCCAGACTCATGCAACTGTAGATTGTAACAGTTGCTTCTGCCCGCATATCTTTTCTTTTGGTTTGTACAGGCATGCCCTTTCTTTTCTTTTCTTTTCTGCATTGTTAATTAAATGAGTGGGCCAGTACGCATTAAATGAGGTAGTGGCATCATTGTTTTCTTTTGGTTTCTGCATTGTTAATTAAATTAGTGGGCCAGTGCACATTAAATGAGGCAGTGGCATCATTGATATGTTATTTGCTGTCACATTTGTCTCTTTATAATATTGTGTGGGCTGTCTGGTTTGCCTGAGAAACTACTATCATGTTGGTTAGAGATAAGATTTTCCATTCTTTACATGTGATTCATTGTGCAACAATTGTCCTCTGTTTTTCGTGTGACTAGAAATTAAAAATGCCCTGTTCTTTTTTAGTTTATAGCCAAATACCTTTTCTTTTGGTTTTTCTGATTCCAGTCTGTGTATTTCTTTGCCCACCAGTTGCTGGAGTCTCTTTTTATTTTTCTCCATTGCCTCTCCTGCTGGTTGTTGCACCATTAGTTTAGTGTTTTTTTTTTCCTCTTTCCATTACCTCTTTTACTATCTTTGTTTATTTTGTTTTCTGATGCATCCATAATTAATCTGTGTGGCTCCTCTATTTTAAGCAGATTTGTTGAGCTTTTCTAGCCTTCTTTTTGGTTGGGTTGCTGGGTTGCTGTTTTGTTCACGTTAAGGCTTGGTTGCTTTACGATGCTGCCATGTGTATGTATTTATGGTCTGCAAGATTAATGGTTGTCTCTTTTTTGCTTTGTTGGACTATGAGACCAGCTTCTTCTTTTTTTCCATTTGCTTTTTAACCAACCAGTAAAGGCGTTGGTTGCCAGGAGTTTGTATTGAAAATTATTTCTGGTGTGTTTTCTTCCTTTTTGATGGTTGTTGAATTTGTGCTTTAGATTCCCATCTTTATTTATTTGGCCAATTCATGTTGCAATTTACATTTATTCTTTTCATGGCTTGCCCTTTTGATTCCGGTCATTCATTTATTTGTGTTTACACTGTCATCAAATATATAACATTTAGTCAACAATTTTCAAAACTGAAAAAAAATAAAGGAACGTGCTTTTTTCTTACAGCAATAGATAACATTTAGTCAATAATTTACAATTTTTTATTTACAAATACACAAAAATCATTAGATGTCAACCTTGAATAAGTTTCTTAGACCAAACCCTCTTCAAAACTGTTTCATATTAAAAGAATTGTTTAGCTAATGGAGAACCAAACAAATATACCTTATTGTTTTCACATCTCCTGCCATGTACATGGATGCAACTAGCTGATAAATAGGTATTAACATGACAGAAACAGAATCATGCATATGGCGGGGGTATAATGACATGGAGGAGCAACTTATAACAAGGGGAAAAAAAACCTGTCAAAGTTGTTATTGATAAAAAAAAGTATCAGGGAAAAGACGAGTGCTAATTTTGTTGAGACATGATTATAATGGTGACAAGAAGAGGAGGAAACACCATATGGAGATCGTGCTGCAACTGCTTTCATGGATGGACCCACTCATTTTGCTTCTTCTTCTTCTTCTTCTTAATTGAATAAACAATTGGTGTTGTTGAGGGTCTTGGAATTTTGACAATTTAATATATAAGGAGATAACAGTGGTAGGAGACCTCTAGTAGTAACAGGAGTCAGTTGTGAAATTGAATGTGAAAGAGGAAGATAAATATGAGGTTATTAGCTGGACAAGCAGGCAGGATATCGAATGTAAACCACAACAATCCTCTCATGTCTCAGCCTTTCCCTCCCTAATAACTTAGACATGAACTCAACCTTATAAGTGACTAAAATGTAGGATAAGAAAAGGTTTAAATTATTGTATTTGTGATTTTTATATTTTATTTGAATGTTGACAGAGTTTGAAGCTTTGACAATCCCAATGCAATTCACCAACAGAAGATTTTCCACCAAGCAACTTTGAAATCTTAGCCTTTTAGGTTGACCATTTTAATTATTGAGCTATCTCAAATGCTATTTTCGGTCAGTCACGTTATACACCATTGTTTTCGCTGCTTGGTGTTTTTTTCAGTGTGCTGTGCAATTTAACTGCTGGGATTCTATGGCTAAAATCGTTTTCTTCTAATCAGTTGCTGGATTAGCATATTAGCAAATTAGCATATTAGGCCAGCCTTAGTAGATTAATTAACTTCGTTTTATCCAGGAAAGTCAATATTTTAGGTTCTGTTAAAAATTTCTTTATTGGCCACACAAGTTTCATTTCAATTGATGTTTAGCTACACATATTTCCTCTTATAAAAAAACAATTTAGAAGTCAATGAGCATTTTAGGCCAACCTTTTAAAGTTGGTAGATTAATTAGCTTGGTATTTGCTACTGTAAGCGTATAAGTAAGAAATTCAATTTTTTTTTGTTTGGTTTCTTTTTTAAATAAGTTTGATAAGCTTTGGTTTGTTTCCTTTTGAACAAAAGAAAAAAAAATGGTTGCAAGTTCACCCAGGTAAATAGATATTTTAAGTTCTATTAAAAAATATTACATTAGCGAAACAAGTGCTATTTGAATTGCGATTTGGTGGTTGAAAAATAGAATGAAGAGAAGGATTGTTGCGTTTGAAACTTGAAATTTAACAAACAAGAATGCAAGTTGGTGGCTACTTTTTTATGCACATCCTTAACTAAAATAGCGGTCTGAGAGTTTTAAATGCTTTTTTTAGAGTGAATATTGTTGCCATTACTACGTGTTGTTAAGCCCAGACTGATGATAATTGTACGTGTGTTTAATTCACTTCGACAAGAAAAACAATCTTTTAATGGCTTGTTGAATTGCTAGCGCTGAGGATTTTTTTTATTAATAAGGGGTCATTATCATTCTTAGGTTGTGTGTTTGTTTGGGCTACATAAAGAGGTAAAAAAGAAACAAGTGAGCGCTTTTAATTGGGTTATGAAAACAAAGTGTAAGGTTTACATTGTTAATCACTGTAGGTAGAGTCACCGATTGCTTTTTAATGCTTTTATCATATCAGTGTAGCAATTATATTCTTTTAATCACCTCTAGGAAATTTATGTTGTGGTTGTTTTAAGTTGTTATACATTAAATTTGCCTTTATTAGTTAGATTTTTCAAAAACTTTTTCTTTGCATTTTTAGGATTTTTTATTCTTCAGCTTCATTATGATGTTTGTATATATATACTGGTTGCCGTGTAATGTTGAGAAAGTATATATTGACATTTTTTGTTTTTTTCTTATTTAATTTTTTGGTTGTGTTTTTTTACTATAATTGTTGATGTGTTGGTATTTGTTCATAATATATTCATGTTATTGAGCTATTTTATTGTTGTCTAACTTTTTTAAAAGTTGCTTTGAGATATAAAATAAACATTCTAGGTAGAGAAATAGATTAATTTTTTTATTATTATCTACGTTGCTCATTTGTTTTGTTTGGAATTTGATCTTTGTTTTTTGTTTCTTTGTTCAATTGTCAAGGACTATGCAAGATGATTTTTTCCTATCGAGATTCTGTTCATCAAGATAATTTATCATACTCCTACAATGTTTTTTAGAGAATAACAAAAAAAAAGAAAATAAATATTTGATACGCTGGATTTTGTTGATGCATTATTGTGTTGTAACTTTAATCTTTCTCACGAGGTTATTTGGCTAATTCATTGTTGCGCTTAGTTAACCCGATAAACTTATGACTTCAATCATGAAATGAGAACAACCCATTAAAATGCAAATCCAATGTTTAAGAACCCGTGAGTTTGGTCATGAAACCGGGATAATCTTAAAAAAAAAAATTAAAAAACTTTTTTAACTAGGGTTCAAATGTTCAAACCAGCAACTTTAATCTTAAGGCCAAGATATCTCCATAAAAATCATGTCAAAACAAATTACAAAACTCAATACCCAATTAACGAAGTGTTGACTGCTGGAATTAGAAAAAAACACAAACAAAATCAAGTCAATTCAGGTCTACATTTTGAACACTATTCTCAAATCGTTGGATCAAGATAATATAATGCAAAGTAAAAATAAATTAATCATGAAATCTAATTTTAAATCAAGCTAATATAAATAATGCAACTAGAAAAAAATTTATTAAGAAAAAAAAAAGAGTTAACTAAGTTAACCCGCCGGATATATAATTTATGTTATAAAAGTATGATAACTAAATAAAAAACAAATCCAATATTAAAAAATTAAATAAAAAACAAAATTTTTCTAATTAATATAAAACCCTTACATTTATGCAACTTCAATTATTGATTTTATACTTATCATGTCAGTGTTTCTACTCTAAGTCTTAGCTCAATTTTATTATCGCTTTTTCCTTGCACCATTTCTTTATCTAATTTCATGTTAAGCTTTTTTCAATGTTTTGTTTTTTTAACTAGGTGTTATACATACATGGCTACTCAACGAGAAGGCTTGCAATCATTATATGCAATTAATAATGAGCAAGATTCTCTATATATTCCATCGCCGCGAGAAAATGAAACTTATATTTGCTCAGTTGGTACGTTAACACGATCATTAAGGCTGACTACAAATCTTGATTCTAGGCCTTCTAATGCTCAGCTCTCATATTTTAATAATTTTTTTCATAAAATATTAGTTTATTTAGTATTAATTCACAATTATAATGCCATTATAGATATTTTTTCTATAAGTCTGTGACAGTGCGCGGGCATGCCAACTCGTTTATATTATAAGTTATTTGTATTATCTTTGTTTCTTTTTTTTCTCCGATTTTAGCCATGTATTTTAGCTATATTTCTATTATTTTTATCTACTAACTAAACAATTGAATATTCTAATTGAAACTCTACCTTGATGAAAAATTTCATAGTGTATGGAATCCATTAATAAACGAAGGTTAAAATTAACAATTAGATGTCAAGACTCTCCAGATAAAACTAGTGCAGATCGATGCTCGCAGATTACCAAAACTCATAACATATTGTGTCCTTGAGTTTATGCAACCTAGAAGAGAATCCATGCTTCAGGAGTAAAACAATTATATTTCTCAAAAAATCCAAAGTTTAAAAAATCTTACGAGATAAAAACAATTCCTACAATTATCAATCATCACTATTTTAAAAAGAAAATTTTAATTTATACAATATATTTTTTGCATAAATAAAATCTTGGAATATGTTTAAAGAATTAAAATATTCTTAAATTCAAAAACGCTTTCCTATTGAAAAAATTACAATTATTCTTTAGGAAAATATAATTTTTTAACATGTTTAACAAATGATAAAATTCGAAAATAACCCAAAAAGTAAAAGAAATGTTGAACAAATAAAAAATTCCAAAATTAACAGAAATTAATTTTAGAGATAATTCTAAGAAATTAAAAAAAAACTATTTTTTCTGCTTAAACTTTTGAAATAATTAAAATTTATTTTATTTTCTTAATGAAATATGTTTTTGCACCTTCATGTATGTATGTATATATATATATATATATATATGTTCAATTGCTTTTGTGCTATCCTCGTAACTTCTCAACAATGTTGTCAAATCCAGTCAATTCTAGTAACCTAGTTGTTCACTTGATCCAATTGAGTTTCAAAACAAATTTTGTGAGAGTTGATTGAAAGTGACTCAACTAACTTTGTGGGTGCATTTACAAATTGATTGACCTAATAAAATTTTCTTTTGATTTTTTTAAAGAAAAAATTATTTTAAAAATGTTTATTTAACAATTTTTTATAACAAAAAATTTTAAAATGATATTTTTGAGTGACCTGGTTAAACTGGGTAAACTTGCCCAACCTATGACCTGTGTTATGGATTTAGTTGGGCATGACCATAAATTCTCTAAGCATGACGATATGTTTTTCCCTTTTTTTAGGTCTAGTTGTGTTGCACTTATGGTTGATTAGGCCATTTTGTCTCTTTTTTTTTCGCTTGTCTTCTTCTCTTCTTGGTTGGGTTTTTATTGGGCTTAGTTATGATGAAATTCAAAATAGAGTTGAAGAATTACTAAAGAATAAAACACTAAATTGAATGATGGGTGAAAATGTATGGCATTGTACCACACTTACCAATGTGTGAGGAAGGCCATAGCGTTATGGAGGCGTGTGTGGCTTCATTTGAGCTCTGATGCCAACCTTCATTGATGTTATTTGAATCATCTCGGTGAGGGCTTCATTTTAAGGCTCGCATAAGGTGACCATGTGGATCTAGCATAGCTTCGACAACTCATTCTTCTTTTGTTTATTTTCCTTTCCTTTTCTTTTCCCCTCTCATCGATTCTCGTGTTTGATCTCTTCTATATAAAAGAAAAAGGTTGCATTTTTTTCATCAATTTCAATTCCAATCCCTTTATTCTCAATCATTTGAAAAATTCTAACTATTTTTTCACAAAGTCAAGCGTCGGTTCAACACCATTTTTTTTTACACTGCAAGAACCTCATACTAAACTAACCAAATCAAATTATTGGTCTCAATATCAATTCCTTATTGTGGAAGTATTGAATTAAAAAAAGAGTATAATAATAGAAATAAACTATAACAGCCTGGCCCAACATGTCGTTTATTTTCCGCTTTAGGCCTTATCGCCCACACGGTTTTGTTCTTGGTGACGCGAGCCCACTTCTGAGCCTGACATCCTAAAATGCGTATGACATGTTAGCAACCAACACTACTTATAAGGCCAGCTACCAAACCCTCACACGCTGATGTGAGATATTACAATCCACCCCCTTTAAGGAGCCCAACGACCCTCTCAGCACAACCGGACAGCTAGTGAGGTCGGCTCTGATACCAAATGTAACAGTCCGCCCTAACATGTTGTATATTGTCCGCTTTGAGCCTTACCGCCCTCGCGGTTTTGTTTTTGGTGACGCGAGTCCACTTCTGAGCATGACACCCCAAAATGTGTACAACATGTTAGCAACCGGTACTACTGATAAGGCCAGCTACTAAACCCTCACCCGCTGATGTGGGATATAACATAAACAAACCAAAGGATTATAGAAACTTAAAGAACAAAAAAAAAAAAAAACAAAGTTAAAAAACAGGAAAACACCAATGCTTTTAGTAATCACCTAAGCCTTAGTATTTTTCCTATTTTGTTTCTATTCTAGTAATAATTCTAATTACAAATAATGTAAAAAGCATGGAGAAACATTGTTTCTCCAAACACTATGGACTAAGACTCATGAATATTGTTAATTCATTGGGCCTATAAGTTTTCATTGGGCCTATAAGTTTTTCTTAAATTTTGCTTTTTAAAGCCTAATTGGAGGCTAATTTGGCTTAAATTGTTAAGTAAAGGTGAAACTAAAAGACGAAGGACTAAAATGAAACACATG
>Ga0325404_1003150_pt1 | contig 17649 bp, 12 predicted proteins | sample PopdelMetagenome_18_FD_205664 | JGI IMG/M metagenome (GOLD analysis project Ga0325404, IMG submission 205664) | Populus deltoides microbial communities from Bellville, Georgia, United States - Xylem-Control-R1 | ecosystem: Host-associated > Plants > Phyllosphere > Stem > Wood/Secondary xylem... | reverse complement strand
AATTAAATTAGATTAGTTCACAATGATTTAATTAAAAATTTCAGTAAAAGAAAAAAATGAGTAGAAAAGTTTTAAAATTGACCCTTTAATAACATTACCAGGAAATTTCCGTGCTGTTTAACATTCTTGTTTTTTAACATTTTTTAAAAAATTAATCCTACCGCGACCACGACAGAACGTGGCCCAATAGACTAGTAGAAATTAATCACTTTCTATTAGGCGGTGTGATCTTGGAGGGGCCACAACCTTTGGGATCGTCACCCAGACCGCAACGTCCACAACGCGTACGTACAAAATATACCCACTGTGGCACCATGAGAGCATCCACATTGTTGCTCTCTAAATAAGCTCTCCAGCTATAATAGCTAGCAAATACATGTTTTACCCGCAGCATTGATGCTCTCCAAAGGGCTCTCTACTTTGGCCTTGTCTCGCTAGCACTCTCTAGTTGTGGAGCTGCAGAGAGGGAAGGAAGACGTGATTCGCGGGTTTTGGCAACTCTCGCCTAGAATGTAACTTCTCAGCTTCTGACGTTAACAAAATCCCTTGAACCCCAGATTTTAAAGCACGTCCAGCAGTTGAACCAGCACAGACCAAGAACCCAAATAAATTAAACAAATGCTCAACTATGACTAGCCAAAACAATCCCAAAAACCACAGGCAAAAGTGCACAAGAAACCTCAACAGATTCTTCCTTGCAAGTTATCAAGAAAGCAAAATTAGCAGAAAAAAATGGTGTGGTTGCCCCAATAGCTTGATTAAAAGACAAAGGCAAGTACATTAATGAAGTATGTCAAGAACCTGGTCATTGTTGGTGTTTGACACGGTGGTGCCATCCATTATTCTTGGGTTGCTGATTCTCCTTGTTGCCCATGCTTGTGCCTCCACCATCCTCCTAGGCTTCAGGGGAAAAAGGGGTTTTCACCAAAAAACTTCAATTTAGGCTTGGTTGTTGGTACTGAATCTCAGACCCATCAACCAGAGCATCACTATTGAATCTTCTCTGTACCTCTATGTTGTTGCTATTTCTAGCTAATAAAGAGATCTAATATTCTTCAACAGAGAAGAAGAAGAAGAAGAGAGCATCGTTTTTCTTGATGCACACTGTGAAGTGAAAATGGGGATTTATCTGGCAAGGCATAAACAAGCGGAGGAGAAACACACACATAATAATAAAACATTCATGACTCTATATTTTAGAAAACATGAACGTAATAATATTTTTTAGCTAACTAGTTAAAATAGCTATTTAGCTAAAATGCAAAGAGCATGAAAAATGCAGGCGGACAAGAAAAATGTTTCTAGGTTTTCGGATCGTACTGTTCTCCCAGCACACCCAAAACTTTCCGATTGCTTCTTTGTTTAAGTTTCACATTTTATTTTTCTTCGTCTCCAATTTAAATTCACTCTCTCCTTTTCTTCGTTACCCCAAGCCACCCCGTTTCAGCATATTGTCGACGAAGGAATGAGTCTGAAACCAGGTTTCAGAGCTGTTACAACATTATGCAATTTCAATCTCACCCACAAAAGGCAGAGAAGCACCAGTTGACCCTGATTGAACTAATCTAACAAACGCCCGGAACACTAATCTAACATGTCAACCCTGATTGAACTGACTGCAATGAACACGTACCACTTTGGCTGTTTAACTCTAGTTCATAATTTAATTTTGAGCTCTATGGTACATTTTAGATATTTCATATTCTTGATTTTTATTTTGCAAAGTCATAACAGTGTGTCCATGCAATGTGACTTCTCTCAGAATATTATCCAAAACAAAAACATGGATCTATGGCCTGATTAAACCACAAACCAATGCACATAAAGATTACACAAAGATGTAGGAATACGACTTAAAACTCTATTCTATCACGGTAAAGCTTTAGAAAACAGTTCATCATTGTCATACAGATAAAACATTGAAGAGATTTTGAAAGGGATAAATTGTTAACTACCGAGTTTCCCTATCCTCACCAAATTCCCCATCTTCAAGATCCTCAAGATCACCAGTTCTACGAGAACTATTTCGGTGGTCTCTCTTGTGTCTCTTGTGCCTGCTTTCACTATCTGACTCGGGAGTGGAAGCATGCTGTGCCAATTGTTGGGAGAAGAATGGAGGAAATGTTCCATTAGAGCTTTAAGTGAATGGATTAGCCAACAAATTACAAGTGAAGCCAAGCATTTATCGCATGATAGGGGTGGGGGGGATGCATACCCTTCTTGATTTTTTGAGGTCGCTGCTGCTATGTCTGTGCGAACTCTTGGACCTATCCTTCTCGCTTTCATCCAGATCATCCACAGCATTTTGATGCCTCTTCCTCTGTTTCCTGCTACTGTCACTCCCAGATCTTTTCTTATCACTACAAACTTGAGTTTCTATTGTATCATCAATTTCAACATCTTCTTCTTCCTTTCTTGTTTCTCTATCATGTCCCCTCTCCTTTTCCCTTCTATGTTTTGCTTTCCTCCTTTCTCTTTCCTCCCTCTCTTTTTCCTTTTTTGCCTGCAGAATATTAAAACCAAAAATTTACTTGAATATCCAAGTTTATTATTTTACATATCCACAAGTTCCAGGCAGGAAGTGATAAGAGTTCACATATATAGCAGTCATGGTTCAAATATCAGTTCTTACATACAAGAACCCTGGTTTTGTTTAAGGCAAACAGCAGTGTACTAAATCCATTATTTACTTGAACCCCTGCCTGAAATCATCCACAAAGTAAGACCATTAATGTGGAATTAATGGTCTAGTAAAGCCTACACAATCTATCTTCAACTGTTTTACAATATTGAGGACATAACATATCCAAATTCTAAATTTCCAAACCAATTTCAACTACTTCGACTTCAATTCTCTAGGCAACTCTGTGAAACTGAAACATATAAAACTTCTTGATTGTGCAGTCACTAACCTTCTATATGATCAAACTATAGCAGCCAACTCTCTAACCCTAATACCACAATGAACAAAGCTTGCCACAGAGTTCAGAACCTAGTTTGCTCTTTCACCAAAACTAACAGTGTCAGCAGAGCAAAACACAAACAAGTGTGCAAAAACATTATCTAATCACAGTGATCATAATCTGACATATAATTCTAGAGAAACATCAGTATCATAATTCTATGTTCACAAATTGCAAAATGTTCATACCATCTACAAGCTAAGAAGTCATAAGATCACAGTAGTACTCTGCACAGACTTCTATTTTATATATTTCCATAAAAAAATATCTAAAGGAAAAATAAACACATTTCAAGTTTTGAACATTGCATAGAGGCACTTGAAATTGTTTCATACCTTTTCCTCCTTTCGTTTCCACTCATTCTCTTTCTCCTGATCTTTCAGTTGAGATACATATTCCTCAAATATCTCTCTACAGAAGCCTTCTTCACCAATGGAACTAAAAGACAGCATCAAGCAAAATGATATTATGAATAAAGCAAGGCTCAGATAATGGACAGTTCTCAATGTTGATGTGCCACGTGTTCAAACATAAGACATACAGTACCAAAGATAAGATATAGCATGGAAATTAATGATTGTGACTTATAAAACACAATAAAGTTGAAGTGAATCCATAAATTAAAAAAACAAAATGTATATCCTAGCAAATCCCAAAAGAAAAATTATGTTTCAGGAGGGGGGGGTTAGATTTCTTAACATGTTTGTAAGCAGTTAAAACCATTGCAGATGCATATATCATAGACTCTACTTATTATCAATTTGGCAAGTAATACCTGTATTCTCGGCTACCATCAAAGATTTCCTTGCAGCTCTCCCACTTAGAAGATGCCGTTATATCCTGCAACAAAGCAAAGGATCAGATGGATGATGGGATGAAAATGCCCCTAATTAACCATCCAATACAAAGAAAGTTAATTGAGAGAGCGATACAAACCTTAATAGACTGTAGTAGAATGAGAAAATCATCCTCAAGACGTTTACGCTTCCTGGCTTCTTTCTCCTCCTTTTCCCTGGCTCTTTCCAGCAATTCATCAAATACCATCTGCAAAGAGGTAAATCAAGCATCAGATCATAGTAGCACATGATGAATGACTATAAGCGCCTAGCTAGCCCCCCCACCCAAAAAAAAAACACAAAAGGCAAGCGAGAAAAAAAAATCCCTTAAATATATAACCAGGTACACCATAGTGTAGTTCCCAATTTCCAGATCTAGATATTATTCACCTTCGAATTGGGGCAGCACCACATTTTGAGCAATGTCTTTGGAAATGACACTCATTGTTGGTCCAATTGATCACATTCAGACAATTGCCGAGCACAGTCTGGTGACATCAAACAAGGACAATACACAACCCAGCGAAAATTCTAATTTCTAACCATTTCTTTCTTTTTCCTTTCCTTTTTTTCCTTTTCTTTTTCTTTCTTTCTTTCCCCTTTTTTTTTTTTTTTTTGTCTTTTCGATCAGATGCCAGAAATTCCGATTACAAATAATAGAAGAAACTCAAAAGGAACATGCAATCCACTGAAACATGGAGAAAATGACCTTGTAAAAGACAAGCATGCCAAGTCACCTTAAGAAACAAGCATTAACTATTATGAGAACATACAGCACCTTTAGGTTCACATCTGATATATGTGGAGAGCCAACATCCTCGATAATAGCAACCTTCAAATCTTCAAGTGTCCACGTTGATGCCAACGGAACCTGAAAGTTAAAAGTATATTAGACATCTAAGAGAACAGGATAAATGAAAAGAAGATGACATTTCCAGGTTATACCTTTTTCAACTTTACAACATCCTTTATCCGAGTTTTGTCCTCATGATACTGTAAAAACAAACAGGATTGCAAATTTGTGAGCACCAGAACATCAAATCAAAGAAAATCGATTTTCCAACCAAAAATTGTCGAGATTTAAATCAATTTGTGACCTTCCCATAAACAGTATAGTAATCATGTAAAACAGGTAGCTAGACATTCTGGGTTTTCACTGCAGAGAAGTTGCTGCTTGTCTCTTACATTTAAACCCAAATTCCATGGGCTCAACTTCATTGAAGGAAAAATATCTCAATACTAAACTATTTAGTTTCAAAAAACTAATTGGCTATATAAACTAATAAACCACATTTGTGGAGATCAGAGTTAATTCTGAAGACAACTATAGCAGGTATAACAAAGAAAATGCTGAAACATCAAGAATAAAACAAAATAAAACAAGTTCCCACAAAATCTAAAGTTCATAACAGTATATTTTGCTCAATTCAACATGCATATTTTGCTGAAGTCAACATGCTTTCCTTGATGAAAAAGCCAATTATCATGATACCTAAAACACATGGTATAATTACCTGTTTCTGTAGCTCCTCAGCGACATCTTCAAACAAATCTTTTGGAGTTGAACCTGAGTTGTTTGAAGCAACAGCCACATATGCAGGTAAATCTTTAACCTGAATGAAAAATTAAAGTAAAAATATGAAAATGCATCCCCCAACATGAAACAATGCTCTGCTTAACAAAACCAAATATACAATTCCCAATAATAAAATGGAACGCGCACGCACACACACACAGATGCTTATCAAAACAAAACCAATGTAGGTTAATAACCTTCAGGTGATAATCACGCCAGTTAGTTTTGGCAGTAAGAGTGCCTGCAGCAACATGTTCTTCAAGTAGCTTGCGGAACTCATCACGATTTTTACGCTCTGCCTTTCTCAGTTCTTCCTATTTTCATCAATATGGGTATAAGAATATCATATAAAACAAATCAAAATACTTTGTCCTCACAAAGGCTAACAGATAATAGCACCTTATGTATCTTCCTTTGCTCCTCTTCTTCCTTCTCCAAATCATGTAAATAATCCTGAGACACCGTTGTAAAATTAGCTCCCAATACTCGTAGAAATGTTACTTCTAAATGAAGATTAGCACCTGAAAAATTTCTATGCGATCAATTTTTTCAAGACGTGAACATCTTTCATCAGCTTCTAACCGATCTTGTACTTTTCGCCACTGGGTGCTTGCCTACAGAGGGAAAATGATGGATAAGTAAGAAGTTGCATTGCCAAAGGAAACCTGAAAAAATGAAATCAGCTTTGTGAAAAGAGTGCCTTAATGAATTCGCATGATTCCAGAAACTGCCTATATTCCATGATGTTCCTCTTGCGCTGCTCCTGTGCCTTCGCTCGTTCCTAGTCAAAATCCCAATTAAAGTTTCAAATCGCAACTTCATATATTGCTACAGTCAGTTACTAGACTTCAAACAGGAACAAGTATGCAGCAGAACATAAAGGCTACTGTGACCACAATATTTATATAATAACAAACTCCAAAGTGCATATATAAGAGCATTGTCTACATGTATTGGCCACTGGGTAACAATAATACAGTGAGATATCTCCCTGGACATCAGGTCATGTCCTCTAGATTCTATTGCTCTTGTTGCTCATGTAAAGCCATCTCAGATGATTCGACAGTGAATCACACAGCATCAACAAATGTACATTACTAATAGTGTACTAAATTATTAGGATGGATGTTATAAATAGAGGATAGAAAAATGAAGCTAGCAAAATATACCTTTTCTTCAAGTTCCTGCAAGTGGGTTTCAATCAGATCCTTACGGTCTCTTTCCCGTTCAACAGCTTTAAACCGCTCATCGTTTTCAAACAAAGTCACTGCTTTGCTAAGCAATATTTCAAGCATTCAAGTACAAAAGAGAAATTATTAAGAAAACAACCATTCTATAAGTAGCAAGTGGCAAATGAATTAGAAATAAAAATTTAAATGACATCAGAAAATGCAAACCTCAATCTAATTGATGCTGTCAGCTCTTTGGACTCCTGCAAAGGATTCATGTCAAAACAAAAGAAAAGCAAACTCTTATAGAAATATCACACATCTTTACAGACATGGTCGAAGAAAGAAATTCAAAAAACTTACTTCTAGCATGTTCTTGAATTCTTCCCGTGCTTTTTTCTGTTTAATCCTCCTTTCCTCAGCTTCCTGTTTTCTCTTTTGACCCAAGAACTGAAACAAAAAGTTAGTATCATGATAATAACATTTTTAATGTAAGCGTGATAAAAAGCTAGAAACTGGTTCCAGAAAGCATCAAACAAATTATTGAATTGCAATTTTTTTTAGGAAGAATAAAATGTTGGGTTAAAACTTAAAGAACAACTGCAAGTATTTACCTCATTAAATGCTTGCTTTCTCTCTCCAAGTGTTTTTAACGCACCATATCTTTTATCATTAATTATTACTCTCATGGCCTGATATAATCAGCAGCAAAGTCAGGAACTTCCAAATGCAGGAGACAGAGAATCACATACAATGTGTTGAATTACCTGGTCCCATGTCCATTCAGACCCAACATTTGCAGACTCCAGAAGTGCTTTAAATAAATTTTTTGCTTCCTAGAAGGGGGGAAGGATAAATTTACAGTCAAAATGTTAATACCAGAGAAGGCACAATAAGAGAAACTTGAGTCTATAAAATACATACCAGCTTATCAGCATAAAGTAAGGGCTCATGATTAACTGCTTTCTCTTCCAATGGAACATTGTTAACCTTTTCATCTATGACCACCTCCTTTTCAGCTTCCTGAAAGGCATAAACCACATCAAGTTGCTAGTAAAGCAAGTCGTGTATGTTTCCAGACTGATAATCTTAATGGTGACAACTACCTCTTTGTCTTGTGCGGGAGCTTCATCTGCTGAACTAGGTTTATCTTGATCTGAAAAGTTGTTCCTAAAACAATTGAACAAATAAGTGCACCTAAGATAAGTTCTACTCTGTTTCTTATAAAATAGGTAAAGAATACAATACATTGGTGCAGTTATGGTGTTCACCGCTGTGGCAGTGACTTCAGCACTTTTTGGAACATCAGCAACAGGAATCTCAATTGTCTGAACCTCATCTGCATTGGTCGTCATGGAAGATGACATGACAGGTAAGGTCGATGATTCAGAAGCTAACTGCGACTGTGAATTACCAGCAGCAGCAACAGGTATAACAAGAACCGGACTCGATGGTGCCCCTTGAGCTGTAGAAGCATCTACAATTGATGGTGTCTTATCCGTGGATGGAGGAACAGAAGTAGAGGCTTGAGAATTTGTAAAGACTTCTGATTGTTTTTCCATGGTAGATGTATTTTCTACTCGTGCACGGGCCAACTGGAAGCAAGTATTTAAAACAATAGTGGAATAAATATTCAAGTTTTTCTTTTAAGAAAAGATAAAATTTAAAAAGAAAAAGAAAAGAAAAGAGGTTGGTGCAGGAGAAACCTTCAATTCTTCTGGGATTTCCCATTTTGACTGCTTGGTAACTTTATTGTAGTAATATCTAGAGGATTCATGGACAGAACAGCACCCAAAACATAAAAATAGCTTAGTTGCTTACTCGCTTTACTGAAAAGAGAATCTCCATATAAAAGATTATGAATAAATAGCTTCAAGGAAAGTAGATTAAATTACACACTTTCGTCCATCAGGACTCTTAAACTCCTTCCAGTCAGTTGATGCATCTGCCCTCTATATTGGTAAAATAAATAAATCAATGAATAAAAGAAACACCATCTGATAAGTACTACTTTGAAAAGATAAATAGATGAAGTACTCAAATAAGAATACTTATGAAACAGAAAGCTTAGTCCCAGAGAAAATTTAATTTTGCTTTAATTTATTCAGAAAGCATTTACAGAATTCGATAATTCTTATACAGAATTCGATAACAATAAAATGCTTAAAACCCTCTTCCCAAAATAAAGGATGGAACAGCATGGAGGGGGATAAGTGCTTTCAGTGATACCCAAGCTTCAATCCCACTTCAAGTACCTCTCACTTTCTCATTATTCCACAAAATGCTTTGTTTTCACTAAGCTATATTCACTACACCAACATGCTTCTTTCATGAATAATGAACACATGGAAAAACCAAAAAGGAATAAAAAAAGGAAACCAACAGTATCATACATTCCAAGAAGTCTAAGAAACCATCATAAAAAGCATCCATGTTCAAGTAATCTAATAAAAAACAATCTGTGTTTCCTTCTTTTGCAATTGGTTTAATGAAATTAGAGGAATAATGAATTCTTTCTAGAGGAACAGGATAAAAAAAGTCATTTAAGGCCTAGTATGGGAGTTCAGGATATCGGGCAGACATTTAAGGCCTTGTAAGGATGTTTTTCTTATGGTCAAACATGTCAAGAAGTTTTCTTGTTAGTGCATACTAACCAAGTAACACAACAGTTTCACTCAAATAAATCCATAACAATCAGTAAGTAACACGAATGACAGGAATTACTACCATTCAAGCTATAAAGTAGGTAGTGCAAGCAGCAAAGACCCACAGCATATCCTACCTCTCATAGAGTAGCACAGCCCGTACCTGTCAGCAGCTTTAAAGCTATGGGAGTCATAACAAGGTATTTTTTAATATAACAACAATCAAAAGGGAGTTCATGTACCATTCAGCCTAATGAGAAAAGATAACAAGGAAAAACTTTTATGATACCACGGAAATACTTATCACAAGAATACCTTGAAAGCACATGTGTGGGAATTGGACTAGAAATAGTGGGGAATTATGGGAGAGTATATAAGCATCTTCAAATATATCAAAAGCACATTAAACTCACAATTTTTCCAAAGGATATTTACTGAGCTACACAAAAACATCATACTCAACCATGTGATATACTGATAGCCTAAGTATCAGGCATTGCTAATTAGTACCAGAAAAGCATTCAAAAAGCAAAGTCATTTTGCAAGCATAATCCAAATGATCAAAAAGAGAAACTGGGCAAGCAAGCAGGGCAGGAGAGAGAGAGAGAGAGAGAGAGAGAGAGATTTACTTGAAAAAACATTTTGGACAAAAGATAAAGGAAGTACCTTTCCTTTTTCTTTCAAATGTCTAGAGAAATGATTGTGTTGAGCAAAAAAAAAAAATTATAGATAAATGGTGAAGATGGAAGAAGAAAAGAAACAGGAGAAGCAGCAGCAAAGTTTCCTCCAATTACTAAAAAGATTAGGCTGTGTGATGGTCAGAATGTTCAAAACACTATTAGCGATTGTCAATTCATGGGACCATATCTTTTTGGACCAAGTTTACCAATTTTATAAAACAAAACATCAGATACAAAAAGTCAAAAGTAATGGTTGCCTGCTTGAGAAAAAAAAAACCCCAACCTTAATGGTGAGCTAGAGAGGCAGGTTTCATTTACCAAACTTGTATAAAATGTACCAAGTGATCAGCTTGCAATTGGGGAAGAAATCCATATAACAAGTAACTGTCATATTAAAGCCCAAGCAAATTGTGCTGACATGAAGGGATGCATAAACACACAGTTCCACAAAATTTTTAAGCCATAAAGCTACAACTTATGAATAATTCAAGAGGCTAAACAACAGCAGCAACTCGAAATCACCTCAATTGGCGTCAGCAACTCATAAGGCTTCTCCCAACTAGATTGCCTTGTCCTCTTATTGTAATAAAATCTGGATATCAGGAAAAAAGAGTAATAAAATAAACATAAAAGTAAATTCAACATCAAAATGAATTGTTAACAGCAATGCATTATCACAAGAAGTGATTCAAGTCGGGGTAGACCGCTCACTGCCCACTTATACCAAAAACAAATAAAACCCAATAAACTAATCTGACAGTGTTGTATTATGCACCTACAATCACCAGCACCACAAGGAACCACATACCTCCTTCCATTAGCAGATGTATGTTCTTTCCACTCTGTCGAGGCTTCTTCAGTCGGCTTAGGCTGGATACTTGTTGCCTGGAAATTTATGCGGTGCCAACACCAAGATAAGACACATAAAGAACTGTTGAGATTGCAAAGGAGAAAAGGTAATGTAGAGCAACAACATAAAAAAGAGACGAAAATGAGAGGGTTCTTCCAACCAGAACATTAGTAGTGGTAACTGAAGATTGTTCGCCATTGCGCTGTATAGGTGTAACTGGTGCAGTGTTCTGGTTCATGGATGATGCAGGGTGTCCTCCAGTGGGAATAGGCTGTGCATGCATTTGAGGCATGGGCTGAAACTGAGTTACAGCATTAAAGGTTACAGGTGGTTGACCATATGAAGACGGTGCAAACTGCAAAATCAGATTCAATATATTAAATACTTGAGATATCAATCAAACTCATAAAAATCAATTATGAGGAAATTCCCAGTATCTTACAGTATACGATGAAGATAGAGGCACTCCTGGGCCACCTAAACCTGGCATATAGCTGTTTGGAGTTTGAACACTAGGTGGAGGCAATGGAGATCCAGACATGACATGCCTGTTTGGCTGAGCATTTGGTAATGGAATTGCCTGAGGTGGTGGTGGACCAAGGCTTGGCTGGTTAGGTCTAGCTGGTAACTGCTGCATTGGGTGAGGAAATTGAGGTTGTGGGGGTTGGGGAGGCAATCCTGGATTCATCACTGTGACACCTCGGCCTACAGGCTGAAAGTGTGGAGAACTCACAGGAATGAATTGCTGTGATGGCTGCACTGGACCAACCGGTCGGAACTGCAGCAACAATTGATTGAAAAATATTTCTCCAGATCTATTTGAAGTAATTGGAATAGGTGATCTGTAAATTTTTTCAGGTCAGAAACATTACTTGAATGGGCATTGGTGGTGGCGGAGCAAAATTTTGAGGATGATCCATGGGGCCAACCAGAGGAGGCTGGAGAGGCTTTTCAATAATTAAAAAAAAAAACCAATATTAGGAAAAGATAAAGGGAAATTGCCAGCAAAACCAGTTTTAATAACAAGTGGCAAATTCAAGAGTTTTCTTTTTTTTTTTCTAATAAATATAGCCACAAGCTTCAAGGCAAATGGAACGAACTACAAGATACAGAACCTTGAACATATCTCAATAATGGATGTAATAGAGAGAAAAGGAATTAGGAAATTATTGCTTATCTAGTATCCACCAACCCTTTTTTTTTCTTTTGTATGAAAGAAATAATTTCATTAGATAAGAACAAAATCACTAACATTTAATTTTATACCATAACATATAATTTTGTTACACTTCTTTAGCACAACATAGATTTCTCTAACGTTTTAGCATATGGAAGATAAGTGCAGCAAAACCTTTATTGCCTGGGCAACATGATGATTCTGAAGCTAGGAATGGGGTGGGGTCTTTCAAGTTAATCCTATGTGACGACATGTCAAATAAAAAAAATAACAATAAGTGCCATGTCTAAACACATAAAGTAGCACCGTGGGTCCTGAATACTTACTTTTTTGAAACTCAAATAAGTCAAAACACTTCATATAATAGCATTAATTACAACACGTGAAATATCAATCATTAGCCATCAGGAATTTTAAAAGAACATTTGAGAAAGTGATGCAAGCCTCCATGCAAAACATAAACAAAACCTTGGCATGACCATTAAACATATCAACCTTGAGATGCTGTGCAAAAAAACTCCTGCACAATTGTTGGATGTTTATTTCTTCAACAATGGGTCTAGGAAAAAGAAATTAAATGAAAAAAAAATTCTGAGCATGGACAGCACCATCTCAAACAAGAGTGGCTGCACTAAGACATGTAAATTTCAACATTACTTTTTAAGATTCAACATGCTAAACATTACTGTCATCTTACATTTATTTTCTCTGTGTCTTTTTAACTAATCCAAGATAGATTGATATGCAATGAAAAGTCTGAATTATGACATGGCAGATATTATTTTCCAAAATACTTAACTAGTTAAGAGAATGCTTTTGGTGTATCAAACACAGATTGGAAAACAGTGGTAAACAATCCATAACATCAAATAAAAAAATAATATGGAGGCATGTTAAAAAATTCAAGGTCTCTTGCTGTATGAATGCCCAAAAAGTAGCAAGTAGTCAAGATTTGAGTACCCATAAGGAATGAAAAGTGCATATATATATATATTTGAACATTACCTGCATTCCAGAGAATTGAGGGTTGTTGGCCATTTATGGATGCGGCGTGTATCAGACAATGACTAAACCAGCAAAAATTACCATCACATTAGTATTTTCCAATATGGCAACAAGAGAAACCACAGTATATAATATGTCAAGAAGCACATGTGGAAAGATAAAACAAGTTCAATAACATTGATAGAAACACAGTTGATTTTCTGACGGTAGGTAGAACAAAAAATAATTATATTCAAACAGATGAACTACTGCTACAAAATAGAAAATCGAAAAACATCTAGTCATGGAAAGGAAGACAGCAGATATTGAACTTGTGCTTGTGGCATACAATGTAGGCTGTCAAGAAAAATACAAAATAATATCTCATCCATATAATTTAGACATGAAGAAGCATTTTCCATTTAAATCAACCATTTTCCACATCTGGAAAGAAAATTTTGGCTTATTTTCAGGAAACTGAATAAGATGAAAATCAAGGAATCACAGATAAAAGCTGAGCTTTTTGCTCATAACTTGACAGTATATTTTTTCCAGTTTCGATGAGCCAAGCAACCCATTCTACAATGCCTATTAATAAAATGAAACTGACTAGGTTATTCAGATGAAAATAAAAATCAATTAAACCTCTTGAAGACCTACATCGTTAAACTTTGTATTGTTTGCCTTCTATTTCTTCCTAGAGCTTTATTGTTTAGGTTGATACATTAACCTGGAGAGGCTACAAGCAAACATGCATTCAGACCATGGAGGGTCGCCTCTACATGTTCATGAAAGATGATCTACGTAGGAAATTTAAGGCAAGGGGAGCATCAGTATGATATTTGTGGAATGTCAAGGTACTTCCCATTCAATGGTTTTTTTGCAAGGTACAGTAGAAAAGTTGAGGAGCTCTGATGTGTTTATAATGGACTCTTCGAATTACATCAGTTCCCTATATACCCTCTGGAAATCATCTACCTAGTCATCTTTTTCTAAGCTTCACATTAATGGTATTGCATTATTGGGAAATTCATTATATTTTCAGAAAACAACTCACCCTTAACAGAAGAGTCAAATATCTATGCAATGAAATAGAAGGTAAAAAACATCACTTGGCAGCCAAAGCCATAATTAAATGATTTTTGAAAGATAAACAAAAGAATCACAAATCAAGTTACAAACATAGAAGTAATCAAATCAGTGTCACGGAAAAATTGTTCCAACCTAAGTTTCCCTCCATCTCATGTGTTTCTAGAAACCAAACAGTGTTACTTGACTGGTATAAAGACAAATAAAGCAATCCATGAAACAATTATCAGTGATAGGAAAGACAAACATGTTTACTTGAAAAAAATGAATCTTGCTAGGAGAACAATAAAACCATGAAGTTCCGATTGGGGTATTCCTTAAAATTGCAAACAGATACCTGCAAGTTCCAAATTCCCAAATGTAGCAAACATCTAAAAAATAACCACGTGTGAGAATGTAAATGCAGTAACCAACAGCTTTCTGCTGCATTAGTTAATTGATGCAGTACCATATTAAACTAATATAGCAACAGTATTTCCAGAAACGGAAAGCAGGCACGTGTAATTAAATCTTAAGATCAACCTCAATATCATTTGAATTGTTCCTCGCATCAAATGTGCAAATTTGGGAGCTTAATTGCCATCGATCGACTGACCAACAATATCCTTTATCTAAATTTTAAAATGACTGCCTTAAATAGTAATGTAAGGATCCCATTCTTAAAGAATGTCACGATTCAATACCTTTACCCTTAAAATCTCAAAACATAACCAGCAGAACTTACCTACAAACTCCATTGAGATGCATCAAAAAAGTCTTACTCATCACAGCATTCTTTTCTCACTTTCTCAAAGCAACTAACTTGTGGGCTTAAATAAAATAATTTCCTACAAAATTATCAGTCCCGTGTTGCCATTTCCTCGAGTTCTATTGCTGCTTATCAAAATTCATAGCCAAATACGGAAGGAAAAAAATTCCAAAAAAAAAAGAAAGACAACAATGCCACTAATCAAAATTAAACGAACTGGATCTTCCTGAAATCCTCCAAATAAGATTCTTAAACCTCCAAATTTTACTTTAAAAAAAGTCCAAACATTTAATTCACCAACCCTCGGCATTCATAACCTAAAAAAACATATAAACAAGATTCACTACAATCACATGAACCCACAACTCGAATTCTAATTAATCAGAGAGTGATACAACTCCTAAACAACAAAGAATCATAAATAACCCTAGTTTTATTGTTCTTTCAAGAATTCAAAACTAGCAATCAATTCAAGTTTAAGCTGTGGAGAGTGAAGACATACCAACAAAATAAAGACTAAATTTTGGCGTCGTTAAAATCAAGAATGGAGGGTTTAAGTGCATGAGAAGGGGGAGAAGTTTAGCGCTTTCAATTTAAAGAGATGTGAGAAGGGTTTAACCATGTGTTTTGTCTGGTACAGAGATAGAAAGTGAGAAGGGGCACGCACGGTGGTTTGGTTTTGTAATGGTTTGGTTTGGAAAGTATATGAGTAGAAATAAACAAAACAAAAAAAAAACGATGAAAATGTCGGATATCCGATGGAAAAAATATTTAGGAAATTCTAGTCTGGTATAATTATATTTTGTTTTAAATTATTTTGATATATTAATATAAAAAATTTAAAAAAAAATTAATATATTTAAAAAAATACTTTAAAAAATAATTTCTTTCCTATCTTTAAATAATAGACCTTTGGACCATACTTTTTAAATCAGGTTCAGTGGTTGGTTCGATCTAAGATATGGATTTCAGATTTTGACCGGGTTGTCTGAGTTAATTTTTTTAAATCAAAATGATATTTTTTTAGTACAAAAATAAAAGCTAACATGTTATAATAGGGTTTTTGATCGGGTCTTACTAGATCATACTGGGTTTTTTTTTCTTTAACCCGGCAAGTCGTCCGGATACAGGATCGACCAGCCGGGCCAAACCGGAATTCAAAACCATGCTTTGGACACATATGATGAAAGAAGAATCTGATTGGATTTCTGGATATGTTAATTGGTAAAGAAAAACTAATTATTCAGTAAATGATAAGAAAGATTAATTAAGTTTTAATATAATATTTTTTTTCAAAATGCACAAGCAATTAAGAAAAATCACGTATGTATGTAAGTTTTAATATACTCTTGTACCATGCGGGTATGATACGTGCATATTGAGACAAACAAATAGTCAGACCAAAAAAGAAAAAGAAACGAAAAGACAGCAGCTAGGCACCACCATAACTGCCAAATGTGCCTTTATTATTACTACTGTTATTGTTTTTTCATTATTATTATTATTATTATTATTATTAGTTTGATTTTTCACGGTATGCCACGGAACAAATCGTCTCTCTTTCTTTTACACAAATTGAAAAATTTATATGTGAATTTAATAAGATAAATTAATAATTATATAGGTTAATAAATGATAATAAATTTGTTAATTCAAATTAAAGATTGAGTTATGAGATAAAAATGTTATTTTGTAAAGAAAATAAATGTTAAATATTTATTTTAATTTAATATTGGATCTCTAAAATTTTAATTAATCTAAATAAATAAAATTTAGTTTTGTTTTGCCAAATTAAAAAATCTATTCTTAACATTGCAAGAGATCCATATCTAAGCTAATCAAAACAAAACATCATTTTTACATTTTGATAAAAAAAAAAAAAAAACAAAAAACAAAACATCATTCACAATCTCAATTTAACTTAATATGAAATTATGAATAAAAAAATCAAGTAACAAAGAAAATAAATGGAAAAAAATAAAACATTATGGGTAACAATGGTAATCCATCATAAATCTTGTTTTTTTCATATGTTGTATTTTCATTATTTTTTAGTATATTTTTATTATCACATTGCTTTGTATGTTTATTATTCAAAACATTATTTTATAGTTTTTCAAATGTAAATTTTAGAAAACACCAAACTACAATTATTAAATTAAAAATAAAGGGACTTTATATAAAAACAATTTACTATTTACATGAACATTTTCCACCCTAAATTTTTTAATATTTTTTATAATCTAACTCATGTCTATTACATGTATTGTTGTTATTTCCTTCAATGGTTATCCATTATATAATCAAAGTTGATCCTGTCGTTAAAGGCCCAAAACCAATATCACCGGAACAAAAATGATAACCAAATCCAAGCTCATGATTATTATGGGAAATACTAAGTCATATGATATTTTTCCTATAGCACCTTCACTGTAGAGACACACTTGGTACATTGTGGACTCAATATGTATCTAGTGTTTTATTTTTGTTCTTTTTTATTTTAATTTCACCCTTTCAATGCAAAATTTAAGGCATTTAAGTTAAATTATTAAGAAATAAAAAAATTAAAAGACAGAGGATCAAAGTGAAAGGGGGTAGAATGGGTGGTGCCGTGGTGGATTTAAAGTCTGTGCAAAAAAATTCATTTTTGTTCTTCTACTTTTCCAGTGATATCTTTCTTGTCCTTAAAAATTTTTTAAATTCAATTCTGGTACAAAACTTCATTTCTCTTATTTTTAAGTTGTCGGTTAAAGATAAAAAATAGAAAGGTTGGCTAAATTCTAACAATACATGGAGAAAGTTTTTGTTGAACCAATTCCAACCACAAAAGGATCGATATTTGTGTTCACAAGTTCCATTCGACAAGGAAAGTTTAACTTTGGTGTTATCTCACCTTAAAATTGTATGAAAAAATATATATGACCTTGAGAAA
>Ga0325404_1003148_pt1 | contig 17655 bp, 10 predicted proteins | sample PopdelMetagenome_18_FD_205664 | JGI IMG/M metagenome (GOLD analysis project Ga0325404, IMG submission 205664) | Populus deltoides microbial communities from Bellville, Georgia, United States - Xylem-Control-R1 | ecosystem: Host-associated > Plants > Phyllosphere > Stem > Wood/Secondary xylem... | reverse complement strand
TATTCGGTGTAGCAAAATATTCTACAAGTAATTAATCAATTACTAAAACACACATAAGCCAAAATTAAATACCATGCATGATTAAAACTGGAGTTATTAGGGACGGTATAGGGACCTGGTTACAGGGAGGCAAATTAATAATGGAGTTTGTTCTTCGGTCTGTGCAGAGTTATGGGTAGCGACTATCAGTTTGGAGTTATCCTAGGCAAAGGAATATCGGAAACTGATTGTGGAATCAAACTCAGTAATCATGAAGGCTAAGAACCTGTTAACGAGGGAGTGGGATGTTCATACGGATCATGTTTACAGGGAAGCATATTCTGTAGCAGATTGGTTAGCAAATTATAGTTTAACAAGAAACCCGTCAGACAATAATTCTTATATTCTTGATGATCCACCCGCAGGTGTGTTTTTCACTTTGTATCATGACCTTATTTGGGTCAACTGTTACTCGTTTAATTTAGTTGGGCATTTCGCCCTCATTTTCACCCAAAAAAAAAAAATACCATGCATGATTATTTATACGTGCTAAACCGTACATGTTAGTGTTGTAATGTCGTCTATATGTTATAGGGCAGCCAAATCCTTGCGACAATCAATCATCTTCATTCTTGTAGCCATCCAAGCAAATATAGCACATGGGACATATATATTTCATTCAAATTAATTTCTTCTACTCTTTCTTTCCTTCTGTTTCCTTATATAATATATATTCATTCATAAATGCTGAAGATTATCCTGCACTGAAACGTACATTGTATGTATTAGTGACAACAATATCAAAACCTAGCTAGCTCATGCTGACTTCAATCCCATGTACGTACATCATAGATGACCAATTATAGCTTAAAGATAGGAATTCAAGTTCTCCAAAAGATTGTTCCTGCAGCTGCACCGGTGTTTGCTCGGCCTACTGCAGGTCTGACCTGCCTTGGTTAGCTTGTGGGTGTGGTTGATATTAATATTTGATTGTCGTCAGCCTGCTTCTAAATCTTGATCGGTTCCAGTACTCTATTCAAGTTGGATGCTTGAATCGTTTTCAGTCATACATGACTAAAGATTAGGGTTAGTCCGGATGGTTTCAATTGATAACCCCTATCCTAACATAAAAAATGATAGATATTAGGCCTAAAGATTGTGTTTTAAAATTAACAGGCATATACCCTTCACATGTTCCTCAAAAACCCTTGTGGAACACGTATCAAAACGAAAAAGTAGCCAAACTGCAAATTTACAAGGTTCAAAGTTCAAACCAACTGCTTCATGAAAACATTATCCGATATATAAAGTTGTTGCTAGAAATTTTTTACTTTCAAGTGCTCATTTGGTTATGGGATCATCACCGGGAATCAGTTAGGCTCTCAAAGGACCCTTGACATCTTGTTGAAGCGTGTATTCTCGCTTCATCTCTTCCAAGACAGCATCATTTGTGCTGAAAAACAGATACACCAAAATTATGAGATACAACAAATATTGAGTTCAATAGATGTCAACTATATGTTTTGATATCTATACGACAAGATACATGAATAATTATAACATTTTCTTCTTAAAAAAGAAAAGAAAAAAAACCTGTTATATTTCCTTTTGATATCTTATTCCAAGGTAAAACATTTTGGATTTTCCCTTTAGATAGTATTCTAGTGAAGAACCAACATTAAGATTTGGAATTATGTTTAAACAGCAGACCAGTGTCACTAAACCATTATTCAAAACGTAGGTAAAGGTTGCTTTAGAAAGGCACCTATGGCAACCGTGAGCCTTTTATCTGAATGCTTTCATCACGGTATATATTTGAATACATATCATATCCAAATCATGTTAAGGCCACTTCTGGCAAACTCATTCTTTACAAGCACAAAGAACAAAAAAAGATGCACTAGTGTTGAAGGAAGGTTGAAGAAACTGATGGTTTTTCTTACTATTTGCATTTCTATTTCAGCTGTGATTTAGACTGTTAGCATACAATAACAAGAAGATAAAGGAATCATTCTGTTAGCAAGTGATCTGGACAAAGAGCACAGAGGAAATTTAAAGGCTTGGGCAGAAAGACTTGTATGAAAATGACTAGTGGGTTGAGCAGTTAGAGCTCAATGATGAAAACTATTACAATTGACCAAGAACAAGTTGCTCTTTCTAACACACTTCATTTTTATTATTCTGCAATTGCAAAATTAGCAACACCAATAAATTGGAAATGACAATCGGAAATTTAATGCAAAGTACCAGCATGCAATTTTTGCTGACTCGTCAAAAGTGCCATGTTATATCACCAAAACAGATTAACCTAGCAACTATCTCTACAAGGCATCCAAATCCCATCAGAAAAAAAATATTAATGTAGTGGTAGTAAGAAACACTTGAATGCTTCATAAAAGAAATTTAATTGCCAACGCAGAATAAAAGCAAGGAGGAAACATGGTCATCTGCCACAAACCAACTTTTAGCAAACCACATATAGAACCATAGATATTTCTACTCTGCCTTATTATTTTTTCAACTACAATAGAATCTATAAATGATATGTCCTATCTGGATGCATCGGTCTCAACCTCAAACAGTAATCCAACATTTGCTACATGGATAAAATGGACCAGAAGCTGAGAGCATGTTCAGCACTTTACCAATTGAGCTTAGCTACTTCTGGCTTGCCAATGTCCCACTAGACCCCTATCATCCAGTATTCACTAAGCAAAGCATGTGCAGACTTAACCCGCAGAGGGGTCCCGAGTCGAGTCAAGTCACACTATCAAGAAGCAAACCGTAAAAAGACCTTAGGGTACCCATTTATGTAGTCCACTCAGGCATACTCACTTTTCCAGTTGCACACAGTTTATGCCCTCATGACCTCATAGTAACTTTCTACATGAGTAACATGGCAATTAAAGCACATACAACATACAGTACAGTTGCAGCAAGTGAGGACCACCGGTTGACTTGACTACAATAGAAACCTTGCCATGCACTGACATGAGCACAGCCTCAAAGCATCTCTACTTACCCAACAAATAAATGATATTTCTAAGAAGTCCACAACACTAGAACCAAGTCCAACTAGATTTATGAAATTACCAGTAACAATTCAAATTTTGTTTCATCAGGTAAGTACCTTAGACCTTCCCAAAACCAAAAGGAAGACCTCAAAGACACTTGAACTTCATTCCTACTCCAAAACAGGGAAAAAGGTCTTCAAACTCGATATCGCCTTCTCCATTCAGAGGATGGGAGTCTAATATCACTCGCTTAACACAGCTTATTCACACAACTACTCAACATCTGAGAACCTATCAGAAGGTGAATCAGTTATCCAACTCTCATGAAAACCAACTCAAGATCACTCATATCAAGCATTAATCAAAACCCCTTAAACCAAAATTTATACACTCAAAACACAAAAAAAAAAAAAAAATCCAAGAAGAACCCATCAAGCCGCTCCAATTGAGAAAGACTACACAAACACATAATGAATCAATTTCCCATTAAATCACAACACGTAACCTATCATCATCATTAAACGCACAAACACGCACTCAAACATGCGCATACATGATGTTATAGAGAAAAACTCAAAACAAGAAATCAAACAAACAGATACATCAATCAAACTTACTATTGATGAAGGCATTCATTTAATTCTTTAGCCTGTTTTCTACACTGCCACACAACAGACATTGTTCTTCCAGTTGCACATTGCGCATATTTGGATGCGTGTTCCTCACATTGTTTTAGTGCCTTCTGCTTCATTTTGCTTCTCAAAGCTACAAATTTTAATTCAATAAATAAATTAACTTTAAATTCAATTCCACTAAAAAAAGATAATCATCAATGCAATTAAAAACAAAACACAAAACTCAGAAACACATTTCATCAGCAAAGATTGTTTCTTTTAGCAAAAAAGAAAAAGAAAAGAGTTTTGTTAGGGTTTAAGAGATGGTTATAGGTCAAAGCAGTACCTTCTTCTACTTTCTTCTTCACATGATTCTCACGTGCTTCCTGTATGTATCCCATTTCGATAGCTCAAGCTACTCAACGACGTTGGATTGGGATTTTTTTAGAGTCTGTGGCTGTGCAAGAGAATGAACTTAGTGAGTCAGTTTTGTGCTCAAAATGGATGTGGTGGCGCTGCCTTGCTTCTGAGTTGGGTCACTTAACAAGTGAAAGTTGGGTCGGGCTTGGTGGCTGGGTCCCGGACCCAAGTCTATATTACCCATATGGGAAAAACTAAGTCGGGTATGAATATGATATGATGGCTCTTTTTATTAAGTTTTTGTTTTTCTAAATAATTAAGATAAAAAATAATTTCCAAAGTTTGATTCCATGTTCATGATCCATTCCAATACTGAATTGTTAAAATTAGTCAGAAAATTATTTATTTTAACTGTTTAATTAAGTTTATTTTCTTCAATTTATAATTTAGTTTATCTAGATCTTAGGGAATTAAATTATAATTAAATTTAAGTAAATTTTTTATGTCTCAAATAAAAAAATATTTAGGTCCACATATAACGTGAAAAAATAAAATAATATAAAAAAAATAGTCGGCAAAGGTTAAAATTCCAATTCCAAGTCCCAATTTTCTTGAGGTGATGAACATAGCAAAGAGAAGAAAAGGTTGATTATAATTGCGTTTTAAATAATGTTTTTAAAATAATTAATTTTTTTTTGTTTAAAATTATTTTTAATATTATTTTGATATATTAATTTTAAAAAATAATTTTTAAAAAATAAAAAATATTATTTTAATATATTTTCTAAAAAACCATTTTAAAATTAAACTCTAAACACCGTATAAAAGAAACCGAGGCCCACAGACACACCACCAGTCAATCATGAAATGATGCTTTAACACTTTTTAACCATCTTCAAAGTAGCTGTACGCGTGCATTGTGTACACGCACACAGAGGATAAACCCTTAGGGCATCTCCAACAGATTGCCAGATGAAAAGCCAGGAACAACGACGACGGTTAAAATGGCTGGTTTTCAACTGTTAAATAAAAATATTAAAAAACTAAAAAAATTATATGATTCGTTAAAATGTTATTTTTATTGAATTACTATATAAAAAAAAGTTAAATTACATTATTCACAACACACTCTGTCTTCAAGAAGTCATTACAGAAGCACTCTGTTGCCAGTCAACGCCAGCGTGTCCTAACAAAAACAATAAATCCGAAAAGAAAACTAAAATCTCCACGAAATCACCGCCACCCAACACCTGTCACTTTCCCATTGGACGCTCCCCTCTTGACCGCCCTTTTTAATAAACCCAAAATACCCCCTTTTCTATCACGCACAGGGAGGGAGAGAGAGAGAGAGAGAGGTCCGTCTCTGCAAATCTCTTTCCACGGTAAAGTTTTTTTTTTTTAATTTGATTTTTTTAATCAGTCTGTTTTTTTTTGGTTTTTAGGGCTAGATCTGTGGTTTGTATTTGGTTATTTTCATGGATTTATGTTATTTGTGGTTTTTAATCGATCTGCTGAGATTTGTGTGTTTCTAATTTTTTATTTATTATATTTTTCTCAATTTTAATGTGTTTCGGTTGCCGAGATTTGATGAATTTTTTTTTAAAAAAATTGATTGATTTGGGTAAATAGAGCAGATTTTTTGTTTTTTTTTGGGAGATGCTAAAAATAGAGGGTCAGATTTGGTTTTATGATTTGCTGAGGAAATAAGAATCCATAACTAGAATTAGGTCTTGTAATTTGAGGCTAAGAGGGTCAGTTTCTGACAAATGAAACGTTTTTGCAAGATACAGTGTGATTTTGTTGTTTCCACATGGATGAATATGATCTGTTTTGGTAACGAGAAAATAATGGAGAAGTTGAGGAATAGGTGTTTGATTATTATTAATTTGGGGGTTTTGGAGGGGGGGGGGTTGTGGAAGTTTGGTTTTTATTTGTTGAGTGACTGATTTGTGATTTTGATCAATTTGGGGCTTTATTTTTTTCTGTTAAAGATGAGACTTCTCTTCTTAAATGACTTTTAGAAATCTGTTTTCTAACTTGAATTGGGGCTTTGGTTTTGTTAATGTAGCGAAGATCATTGTTGGGAATATGTGTTTTTTCGAAGTAATGCCTCTGGCTAAACTTTATTCAATCTTGAGGTGTAAAAGGTCGGGAAGTTTTGTAAATTATCACTAACTCAAGGATGAAAAGTTAGGAGTCAATGGATTGAGACGTGTTATTAAGTGGTTGATGGAAGAGTTGATTCATGACTGTGGAAGCTAGTTATGTAATAAAATGTAAGCATTAAAGTTTGGTGTTGTTCAGGTCTTTCTAATGATACTTGTGTTTGGAATCACCTTGCAGAAGTAACTTTTAGTTTGATATATAAAGGATGTCTCCAACTGAACCATCACGTGAAGAGAGTGTTTACATGGCCAAGTTGGCTGAACAGGCCGAACGTTATGAAGAAATGGTGGAGTTTATGGAGAAAGTTGCAAAGACAGTCGATAATGAGGAGCTAACCATGGAGGAAAGGAACTTGCTATCTGTGGCCTACAAAAATGTGATTGGAGCTAGGAGGGCTTCATGGAGGATCATCTCTTCCATTGAGCAGAAGGAAGAGAGTAGGGGAAATGAAGATCATGTCACAATCATCAAGGAGTACAGGGGAAAGATCGAAGCTGAGCTCAGCAAGATCTGTGACGGAATCTTGAGCCTCCTTGAGACACATCTTGTTCCCTCCGCCTCAGCTGCTGAGTCCAAGGTATTTTACCTCAAGATGAAGGGTGATTATCACAGGTATCTTGCCGAGTTTAAGACCGGGGCTGAGAGGAAGGAAGCTGCTGAGAGCACTTTGTTGTCTTACAAGTCTGCTCAGGTGGGTCCTGGATGTGCCAGCATGTTGCCTTATTATTATTATGAAGTTGTATAGTTATCATTGTTGTTGTGGTTTATAGGTGCAGCTATTATTTCGATGCTCATTTTGCTTATGTTTTGTTTGTTGCAGGATATTGCTCTTTCTGAACTGGCTCCTACCCACCCAATAAGGCTGGGGCTTGCACTTAACTTCTCTGTCTTCTACTATGAGATCCTTAACTCTCCTGATCGTGCTTGCAGTCTTGCTAAGCAGGTACTTCCTTGCATACCTTATCAATTGGCCTTTATCTGCCTCTATGTTTAGGCAAGTTGCGAAATTCATATTCTTCTGTTTGGTTTTCATTATTTTGAGTAAAAGGAAGTGATTTATGTTTTTCTTTGTTGATATGATTATATTTCTCTTATTCAGTTTAGCTTAGTTAGTGAATTTTATAACTGGCATCTAATTGGATTTTAGCTTTGAACTTGATGGAAGTTAAACGTTTTGAGTGCCTTGGTAGTTTTGGTGTCAAATTTTTTATGCAAATTGTATTGCTGAAAGTTGGTTTTGGTGTGAAGCATTGATGCTGGGACATTTGGTCTCTTCCTTAAATGTAACTATATATTTGTCCATAGGGTTGACATCTTTGATTGATTGTTGTTTATTGAGAGAATGTTTTTGTCCTCTCTTCTTCAATTTACTAAATACTTTTACATATTAGTGAAATCTTGCTTTTTGCCTTTTGTATTACCAAGGCACCGTTTTTTGTTTGGCTTGATAAAGGCTTCAAATTGATTTTTTTTTTAATGTTTTTTTTTATGGTTTTGATGTGTCAAGAATTAAAAAAAAATCTGAATTTTTTTCTTCATATATTTTCAAGCAAAAATCATTTTTGAAAAGCATCTTGCATCACAATACCAAACACACAATTAGTAATTGGTTCATAGTAGTACATTTGTTCTTTTATGTTCAATTTGATCCGTATTAATATAAGACCTAGTTGACAAGGCCTTGTTTTCCTAAAGATAAGTTGATACCTATTCAGTCCTTTAGGTTGATATCCTTGATTGCATGCAAGTCATTGACCAATCTGTTGGCCCTCTTGACATCCCTAAAATATACTTTATTTGGTCAGGCTTTTGATGAGGCTATTTCCGAGCTGGATACTTTGGGTGAGGAGTCTTACAAGGACAGCACATTGATCATGCAACTTCTCCGCGACAATCTGACACTCTGGACTTCTGATATCACGGTCTCTCTCTCTCTCCCTCCCTCTCTATTTGTACAAGCTTGCACAACCCATGTGTGCATCTATGCAAGCATGCATTTAATTACATGTGTTTCATGTTGATATTCGGTTGGCCGTGATGCGGTTGAACCATTATCGTTTCAGATTACAAAATAATCAAATCCTGTCCTGGAGAACTATATGCTATATGTGCAGCATAATAATGCATTTCGTGCATTGCATATTCTTAAGAACATTATGTGCTTTGCTCTTGGCATGTTAAAACTCCTACTTGATTGGACTGCCAACAAAGTGTTTTAATTTCAAGTTCAAAGGGAAATCATGCCTGATACCGATATTATTGTCAGCAATGTCATATGGTGGCATGTTTAGGTCGCTTTCTATCATAATTCATCGTTTTTTGAGGTTATTGGCATCTCGTGAGAGACCGAAACAGAAAATCAAGTTTTCTGATATCAGAAATGGTCCCAGGTGGCTGTGACCTGATCTTGCTTATGCATGAGCAACTGCTTGTGACGTAGGTCTGCTGGTTATATGCTCATTGTATTCATTTTTTCAAATTTTAGGATGAGGCTGGGGATGAGATCAAGGAAGCATCAAAACGTGAATCAGGCGATGGGCCGCAGTGATGAAGTTCAGTTCATAGGATAATGCACTCTGTACTTCTATCTCGTGACATTTACAGACGCCATTTGGGTTATTATTGTAGCTGGATGTTTTAATGAATTTGATAGCCTTGAGTGTCGTGCTGAGCAGTACTTGGGATTGAAAGGTACCAACAGATTATCAAGTTTTTAGTATCGATGCCTACAATCTCTGTTGGTGTTTATCATTTTTATTTTTTATATATATCCTCGGATCTGGTTTGAATGCATCCTGTGGCCCTGCCATGTGATGTCATTGTTCGACCATTGTTTTCTAAATTATAAGGTGTCGTAATACCTCAGTGGAGCAAATTGCTGGTGCGCATTTGTTGAAAATCTTTTTTATTTTAAATTATTTTTTATATTTTAAAATTGTTTGGAATTTTTTTTTTAAAAAAATATTATTTTAATATATTTTAAAAAAGAATTAATTTTTATGTTCCAAACATCAGTAGCCACGTCGGAGTTCCTCTAGAACCATATTGCGTTGGAACGCATTGGCTGTGAAGACAAAGCAAGCCTGAAAAGAAAGAAAACGTCATCGTTTGTTCCTTTCCACGTTCTTGGATCCTCCCATGAGTCCACTGGGGAGTGAGTTCCAGAGTGGACCACTGTCGAATCCAATTCGCATAAAACCTCAGTTGTAATTATCAGATTTTACTAAAAAACATTTAGATCAAATTGCAACCTTATATTAAAAATAATTCAATATACTCAATTTAAACATATATCTATTCCAACCAAATTCCTCTGTTCAATTTCAACATGATTCTTAATTAATCTAAAAAATAATAATTTAAAAATTTAAATTAACATAATTCAAATATATAAAATACAATTCAAACTCAAAACCTCGAATATTTAATGGACAATAATGACAATCCATGATTAAAAAAAAAAAAAACCTAAGTTCCTTAAATTTTGATAATAAAATTTTGTTAAATGAACATAGAATTCTTGAGTGTCTAAATAAAAAATATATTTTTGGTTCTATAATTGACCCAACATCCAAGTCACTGAAAACATGGGTTGATAGGTCAAGATTTTAACTGGTTTGACTAATAACTTAATCTAAATCAGTCTAAATTTTTTAATCAACTAGTTGAGCCGGAGGAGTTTTATACTATATCTCAGTCCCACTACCACCATTGACCTAAAATAAAAAATAAAAATTAAAACACCTCTCCTTTTTAATATAATATAAACTAGTTTATAAAGTTATTGGATTATATTAATTTTTTTAATATAATAAATAATATTTAAATTATAAAGAATTATTTGGTATTTTTATTAAGCTCAATTCAATAGATCAATCTTGAAATCTCATAATCTAACTCATTGTTTAGTTTGAGTTTAAAATAAAACTGTGTAAGAGTTGGTCCAATACGACCTAATCAACTTAGGCGGTAAAAAGTTTTAAAGATAAAATTAAGAGAAAAAAGATGAGATTGACAAAAAAAAACCCTCGCAACTCAATATTTTGACAACCCGAGTTTAAAATTAAACTGCATAAAGTTGTTTCAATGTGAACTAATTAACAAGGGGGTGTTTGAGAGTATGATAGTAGTTGTTTTTCAAAGTGCTTTTCACTCTGAAATGCATCAAAATAATATTTTTTTATTTTTTAAAAAATTATTTTGACATTAGCATGTCAAAATAATTTAAAAATACCAAAAAATATTAATTTAAAGCAAAAAAAAAATAAAAAAAATTTTAAATTTTTTCAAATATTTTTGAAACACAAAAACAAACATCATCTTAGCCAATCCAAAAATGACTTGGTTTGATGAATAAAAAAATATTTAAGTCAATTAATAAAAAAAATGGATGATTAAATTAAAAAAATAAATAAAATTAACATAAAATATCTTATTAATTAGACTCCCTACCTATTATAAATTTAAAACTAAATTATATAAAAGTTGTTTTATTTCATCCGTCCAGTTCACCGGTCTAAAAAAACAACTCGTATCATTGTCAAAAAAAAAAAAAAAAAGAAAAGAAGAAAGAAAAAAGAAAAAAGTATAAAATTAAATGAAAAAAAAAGAGGGAAATGAAAAGGAAAAAACAAGAGGACCTTCAAGTTTCTCAAGTGTTTTAGTACAGGGGGTAAGACACCCCAAGCTTCTCCATTTCTAATGGCATCCGAGTCCTCTGTGATAGCCTGGTAACTACTCTATCTCTCTCACTGACTCTTAACTGCAGAAAAATTATGATGGAAGTGTTTTTGGTTTAATTTTGTTTGTGAAATAACAAACAGGGGATCAGGTGAGGATGGACAACTCGGGGTAGGAAATAACGAAGAAAAAGAATGGGTTTGCGTTGTCAAAGCTCTTGAGCCTTACAAAGTTCGCTCTGTTGTTGCTGGAAGCCGCAACTCTCTTGCCATTTGTGATGACGGCAAGGTTTCTCTTTTCTTACCCTTCTCTTTCTTAACTGTGAAAGGAAATACTAGTATAAATGGTTAGAAAAAAAAGTAATTGATTTAAGTTTGTTGATTGAAAGTTCAGATTTTTTTTACTTCTTGTTATAGTAAAGTTTTTAATTTTGATTCCTTTAAGTTTCTGACGGTTAAAGTAGTTAAAATTTTTAGTGAAATAAAACTTAAATTTATTTGGATTACAGTAATTAATTGAGTTATTGATAATTGATTCGGATTCGAGCCAAGATTAAAAAAATGATCAACTTGAATGAATTGTTGAGGGTGCTCTTGTTTATGTATATTTGTTTGTTTTTTAGTGTGTTTAGATAAATGGTGATAAAAAAAAAATGTTTTGATTGATGTTGCTAGTTGTTTACTTGGGGTTGGAACCAAAGAGGGACATTAGGGCATCCACCGGAGACCAAGACTGAGAACATTCCTAGCCAGGTCAAGGCTCTTGCTAATGTCAACATCGTTCAGGTAATAGTTTTTCTTTGTTTTATTATTTTTAGTTTTTAAAAACCATTGTAACTATGCTTTCCTAAGGTTATGCGAGGACTGGTCTGTATGTGTGTTTGTGAATGTTAATCATTTTTCTTCTAATATTTGGTTTTTGGGTTTCTTGATTTTTAGGCGGCAATTGGTGGATGGCATTGTTTGGCTGTTGATGATCAAGGACGTGCTTATGCTTGGGGTATGCAATGGTCCCCTTTTAATTTCCGTTCTCTTGTTAATCATCCCATCATCTGCTTATGAGAATGAATCATTGAGATGCCAGGATCATTTTTCTTCTCCTATACGAGTAACGTTGCTTGGTTTTGTTCATTGCTGTATGTAAGAAAAGAGTTGCAGAAAATGCAATGATCTTTTTTGGATGAATCATGACTCATGTTCATTACTTTTTCTGCTATTCTTTCTTGTGATTGTAGTTAGGTTGCTCATTGTTTGTATACCTGTGGAAGGACTAGCAGGGATGTCACTTGTGATGAATGATGAATCTAAATATGATGTATCTTGGACAATGTAGGTGGAAATGAATATGGCCAGTGTGGTGAAGAACCTGAGAGGAAAGACGACACCGGGAGGCCTTTGAGAAGGGATATAATCATTCCCCAACGCTGTGCATCAAAACTTGTAGTTCGCCAGGTGATTTTCTTTTCTACCAATCATTATAGAGTGCTGGAGTCAAATTATGCTGAAAAAATCTATTTCAATATCTTTCCCCCCTTAAGCTGCATGAATATGGTTTTAGAGTATCTCCTTGGTTATTATAGGTGAATGAATACTCGGGCACCACTATTTGTTTTTAATTTCATTCCTTGTTTTTTTTTTTTTGGATTCTATTCTCTCTCCCATGAATACATAGAAGAGGATGTTTAATTATGCATGCATATTTTTCAAGGTATTTCTCAGTGAGTTAATAATAAGTCAACTCAAGAAGGTTGACAGATAACATTAGCGTGACATGAATACTTAAGAATGGTATCTGAGACTGTGGAATGCATGAGTTGTAATCCTGGCCCTTATATTACAGCATCAGGGTGTTACTTTTTTCCTTTTAATGTGGAAATAGATTAATTATAGTTTTGGAATCCATATTTTTCTGCTGGTGGCGTCTTACTCATTAGTCATTGAGATGTAAGCTATAAGTATCAGTTGTATGCATCATACCACTTTGAGACTAGCATGCGTACTACTTACAGATTTGCTTTTGCTTACCTCACTTCTGTATTTGAATATTGCACTTGTATGTTAAATTTGAATATTGGTTTTCTGTCTGTTCTAATTGCTGATATGTTAGGTAGCTGCTGGGGGTACTCACTCTGTGGTTCTCACACGTGAAGGGCATGTATGGAGCTGGGGTCAACCATGGCCTCCTGGAGACATGTACAGTTTCCTTGACTTAACTGTCAATTATGTTTTTAGATGTCCCTGTTTCTTGTCCATGTTACATGCTTTGGAAGTGTACTTGTATTTATAGCTTGCTGTGTCCTCGTATTGTAGCTGTTTTAATGTATATTCATTGCTTACATTGTTTACTTATTTGCAGAAAGCAGATATCTGTCCCTGTGCGTGTGCAAGGCCTTGAAAGAGTGAGGCTCATTGCAGTTGGAGCATTTCATAATTTAGCTCTTCAAGAAGATGGAACTTTATGGGCTTGGGGTAATAATGAATATGGACAGCTTGGAACTGGTGATACCCAGCCAAGATCTCAACCTATTACTGTCCAAGGACTTTCTGGTCTCACTTTGGTTTGTATCACATTCTTAAATCCCTTGACATTTGACGATTTTTTACCTTCCATTTCACTAGGCATGGTTACTTGCATAATACAGTTTCTCAAAAAAAAATTGATCTGAACACATGGCTTCTAAAGCATTATGATTTTATTGATGATTGGGTTCGCAATTGTTGCTGCTGCTGCTTTTTTTTTTTCTTTTGTGAAAATCCTTTTCCCCAGATTACCTGAATAAATCCTTGGAAAATATGCCTGTTTTCTATAATTGGTTGTTTGGAACATTTCTCTGAAAAGATCGGCATGTGTGAGAGTGGCCTTATGTATAGTGCCTTGGCATGCTCAAGGTATCACTTTTCAATTTAATTCTGTAGATATTAAAGCTTATAAAAGGGGTAAAGATCTGTGTTGAAACCTTGGTGATGCAGAGAATCTGCATTTTAAAGATGTCCAACAACTTGTTAACTTCTAATGAAGGCTTACACTCTAGATTTTGATTGTTAATGTTGGTGATATAGAATGAGTTTTCTTTATTGTTAAAACTTTAGACATTTTGTGCTTAATTTCATTTTCATATCTACAATAACCTGAGTGTATGTCTAGGTTGATATTGCTGCTGGTGGATGGCATTCTACTGCATTGACTGATGACGGGGAGGTAAATATGCTCTTTGAATCTAAAAGTTTCATAAGTTGACTACATGCTTGTCATTTTTATGACTTGTTCTAGTGCACAACTGCAAATAGCGAGAAGTTTGTTCTATTTTATTTTTTACATCTTGAGCTTATTGTTTTATTCATTTGTTTGTATCATTTTTGTTATTCAACTGTACTAGAATTTTATGTGGCAGAACTTTCCTAGCTTGGGATCTTAAAATTCACACTTATTTTTCTTGAAAAGGTTGTATTTTAGGTTAAAGTTTTGCTTTTAGCTGTTGGCTTTGAAGCCTTATTCCCCCTTCTTCTCTCAGATTTTTTCACGATGCTTGAATTGGATTTTTCTTATTCGAAATCACAGACATACCCTCCCTCTTAGTCGGGGAACTGTCTCCATTAATAATATGCTCTGTGAATAAATCTAGCTTCCTTGTAATTTTGTTTTCAAGGAGAATCAGGTTTTACTTGCTGCGTAGCATATACCTAATCTGGTTTTCTTTGTCTTTACTATTTGAGATGAAACTAGCTTCTTGCATAATACCTGTGCCTTCTTTTGCAGGTGTATGGCTGGGGAAGAGGTGAACATGGAAGGTTGGGTTTTGGAGATAATGACAAGAGCAGTAAAATGGTTCCCCAAAGGGTTAATCTTTTAGTAGGGGAGGACATTGTTCAGGTATTATCAACATTGTGCCATATGCTTTTGGGTACTCTTGGAAGTTCTTAATTGCACTTTGGATATATTACAAATTATTTGGCTTTCTTTTGTTTGTCTTGGTGTATTAGAGGATTGTAAAATAACAAATTCCACAGGATAATGCATATATGTACGAAAATGCTCATTTATATCGGTTGATAAAGATCATCGCTTGTGCCCATAGTATATTAAAAGATGTTCGTCTTTTTGAGGATTGCGAGCGTTTGGTAAATTTTGCTTAGACTTGAAACTAAACCTGGACTTGAAATGGTGGAACCATTTCTACAAAGTAAATGACTGGATTACATGCTCACTCATTTGTGGGGCCCATTTTCACTGGAGTTTTGGGTGCGTATTTGCAGCCATCTTAGTATATTGTTAATAGTAATACTATAATTAAGAGCACTTAATCAAGTACGGCAACAGGTTTTCAATCAACCCTTGCAAGGAGATGTAGGAGCTATGAGAACTGTTTGATGATGACTTACTAGTCTTGTGTTTTTTAATTTAATTTCTAGTGATGCCCAACATTTGCAGCCCATATTGTCATGACAATTCTCATTATTGGAATTGATTCTAAAAGAGATAAATCTGAATCGGTTACTATTTTTTAGCATGCTATGGCTAAGCAGTCTAATATCCTCACTTGGTTCAAGAATGAACTGATTTATCGGTGATCCAGGTATCTTGTGGCGGGACTCATTCAGTTGCATTGACACGTGATGGACGAATGTATACAGTAAGTATAATCAGCTCTTTCTATTCCAATGGCATGATATATGGTTGGAGTGCAGTTTTTATTCCTCCTTGTAGTCACCTTTCACTGGGAGAATCATAGAGGTTGATTCCTATATCCCGCATCCATGTATATTTATTATGTCACTGCCTCTTAATATAATTGCCTCCATGAACGCTTAAAAAAACTTACATAGGTATAGATACTTGCATTTCAACCACATTCTTAGCGAATGACTTTTGTTTTAATATTGACCAGTAATGTATACTTACCGGTTTTTCTGGCAGTTTGGTCGAGGTGACCATGGACGACTTGGATATGGGAGGAAGGTGACTACAGGCCAACCAATGGAAGTGCCAATAGACATCCCACCTCCTAAAAATCTTTCTGACAGTGGAGATGCGGGACGCTGGATTGCTAAACTTGTTGCTAGTGGAGGTCGCCATACCCTGGCCATTGTGGAATGGCACACTGGTGATTCTAAATAGATGTGACATGATTGTGTCTAAAAGTTTGAACTAGACAATGCAAGAACAACGCAGAGAACATTAACGTAGGATAATTGTCTGTATTACTTCCTGGTGATTGGGATGGTATTCGACTTTGCCACATTACTTACAGGAAGAGCTGTTCAATTTTCATGTCAGGGCCATGGATTTCAAGCATTCTGGTGACTGGTAAGTGATAAATATTAATTGAATACTGTCTTTGTAAAGATGAAATCTTCAACCTAGCTTTCGGCGCTATCAACCTGACTCCATCCCTTCTTATCATCTCTCTAGTGATTCTAAACGCGCGCACAACAATTCAACATCGACATAATAAGGAAGAGAATTGCATGGTAATAATCAATCAGTATGAAGCTAAAAAACCGAGGGTTTTATCTCTTTTCTACAAGCTAAAAAGAGCGACCCCTCGCTGAGATTGTAGGATCTTTCGATATTGCATGTGCACGGTGCATTAAAAAAGACTCGTACATCTGTCCCGACGCTGCAGCGGCAGCATCATGATCGATCTCTCTTTGGCCACTAATGCCAGTCCTCTCAGGCATGACGTAGAATGTCTCTTTGCTTGAAGTTGCATCTCTGGCCGCTCCCTTGGCAGCTGCAGGACGGGATTCAACTATTTGTGTGGGAGGAGTTTCTGGTTTCTTTGAGTTATTGTCCCCTGAAAAATATTAGAGGGTGACGCAAATAAGGTGAATTTTTTATTTTTTATAAAATACGAGGAGCAAGTATTAATAGAAATAGAAAAGGAATTATTGTCCGGAAACAACATGCAAGCAAAAAACAGAGAATTTCCACGAAGCTGCTAATTATAAATTAAATTTAGAAATTAAAACACAACAAAAAACAGGAACAACTAAAAGGAATAAGTTTGATGAGAGCTTATACCAGAACATGCCAACAAGAAACTCATCTTTCTGACGCGCGGGAGAAAATTGATGAAGCAGAATTGTTGCTCGGTAACTGAGCCTATTTGAGGTGTATGTACGATGTTGACGGTGGGAGGCAGCCAGGCATGCAAGTGCAGAACAATATAGGAAATTCGGAACCTGAAGCATTATCGGAAATGTATTATTAATATATACAAACCAATTCATAATATATATGAAAAGAAAACAGTGCCTAATTAGCAATATAGTACGTATTTCCTGTTAAGGATAAGTTCATGTAATAATTAATGTTACTTCTCTAATCTTATTCCTGTCAGAATAAGTTCATGTATAGGAAATTCTTGTGCTTTTATCATTAAGCTGAAGGAGTTTATATTTTGAGGAATTGTCTTTTTATTGTTTATGCAACTCAGAATACCCTTTACAGCTCAAGGAGACAATATATACATTGAGACAAACTATCTTTTCAAAGTCGGAATTTGGGATTGAGTCCTAGTGACCAGGAGATGCAGTAGCATGGCTTCGCCTGTAAACCTAGCTTCTTGCTCTTCACTTCATTCCAATATTCATATTTTTTCTCTGCAACTCATTTTCTATTCCTATACGTTACAGAGTACTATAAAGTCACTTTTAAAACCTCACCTAACAATTTAATTTTCTGAGTTAAGATAGTTCTTCAATATATTATAGCTTCAAGTTTTTGGATTGGAATTTATCATTCCAACTCTGCATGATTAGTGGCTTTCTCTTCCAAGGATGCAACTTTATAGGCCGGGATATAGACTTTTAGGCATTGAATGTTCTATACCGGTACCAGAT
>Ga0325404_1003146_pt1 | contig 17662 bp, 4 predicted proteins | sample PopdelMetagenome_18_FD_205664 | JGI IMG/M metagenome (GOLD analysis project Ga0325404, IMG submission 205664) | Populus deltoides microbial communities from Bellville, Georgia, United States - Xylem-Control-R1 | ecosystem: Host-associated > Plants > Phyllosphere > Stem > Wood/Secondary xylem... | reverse complement strand
TTTTTTTTGCAATTTTAACTTTGATTCAAAACCTTATTTTCTTAATATTCCATTTCTTGAACTTGAAAGAGGATATAAAGTTGTCTAAAAATGATAAAAAAGAGAGAAGGTGAAAGGTTTGACTGCATTTTAACATAAAAAAACTGATTCTGGTATTAATAAGTTGAATTCAATAAGAGAATTTTATTGAGATGTTTTGAATTTTCATTTTGCATGAAAAAGTAGATTATGGGTGAGAGAGAAATTCTTTTCTGTTTTGATTTTTTATTTTTAGAGTTTTTTTGGGTTGATAAATTACTTTTTTGATATTTTAAAATTATTCATTGGATATTTTAAAGTAAAAATGACTTTTTTAGCTAAAAAACCCCTTGATTTTCTAGGAACTGATTTCTAGTAAACTATACAGTCTGTCTTATTTTTTTTCTTTTTGTTTTTAAAAATAAGTGTCGAGGCTTAGATAAAAAAAAACAAAAGAAACGAAAGCCCACGCGCGTGGGCTTTTATATTATTGGATCAAGCGTGCTTGTACACCCAGTCCCAGGCAGGTCCAGTAGTTCTCGATGATCTCGCCAAGTGCCCTCGTGCATTGCTATATATGTATTCTCACCGCATCGCCCGAAATCATTTAATTTAAATTTTTCCTCGTTTAATTTGTGATATTCAATTTGATTTTGGCTCAAAATTCATAGAAGCTTCAGAATTCCCTGGAAGCATTGAAAAAAATAAAATAAAATCACAGCTTGCTTCAAGAGGTAATCTTTTTTTTTCCTCCTCAAGCGAAGTTTGAATAAAGAAGGTTTTCAATTTTGTTACTAGCAAGAGTTATTTATGGCGGAAAATCACAAGAAAGCTGCGGGTCGCCTGTGTTACCTTTGTAACCAAAGAAGGGCTGCCCTCAAAAGACCTAAAACCCTAGAGCAGGTAAATTCATTTTTTTAAATTTTTTTTAAATTAACTATTTTTAGCCCTAACTTACAAGTACTGATAGTTGAACTTGCTATTGTGTCTTTTGTGGTTGAATTAAAATAAAAAAAAAGATATGCAGGGAGTGTTTCTACGAGGTATTTGAGGAAGAAATTCATCAGGTGATTGTGAAAAACCAGCTGTTTAAGCCCGGTGAGCGGATTGCTATCGGTGCCTCCGGTGGAAAAGGTTACATGCAATAAAAAAAAGACACTTTTTTGGTTATGTTGGTTGCTTGTTTATTCATTTTGTGATTTTGTTTTGTTTGCTTGCTGCAGATTCGACAGTGCTTGCTTATGTTTTATCCGAGTTGAATCGTCGACACAATTATGGGCTGGATCTCTTCCTCTTGTCTGTTGATGAAGGCATTACTGGATATAGGGATGACTCCCTTGAGACGGTTAAAAGAAATGAAATTCAGGTAGCTAAGCTTTAGCCTTTGTTGTTTGATTTGGATTAGAATGCGCGGGTGATTCGATTTTTGCAAGGGTATGCTAATTTTGAATCCAAATGTAATGGTTGTTGTTATTTTTCTTAGTATGGGCTGCCGTTAAAGATTGTTTCCTACAAGGATTTGTATGGATGGACGATGGATGAGATAGTGAAGATGATTGGTTTAAAGAACAATTGTACATTTTGTGGTGTTTTTCGTAGGCAGGTATTTATATCCCTCTTTGTTTCCCCAACGCTCCTGATGCTTTCTGTTTTTGCTCTGTATCTAGAAGATATGTCATTAGGCCCATAAATAGATGTCTGCAAATGATTATCTGGTGCCTGAATGACATGTTTTAGGGCATCCTCCTGAAAAAAGAAAAAAAAAGAATTAATAATTGAGTGTAGAAAAAGGTAACACTAAAGCAACTTTGACAATAATAGATGTACAATTACTTAAATTCATAATAATGATGTTGGAAACACCCTGCTTTTATTCCAAACTAAGTTCAGAGTTCAAGTCACTGATTGGGTTGTTAGTCAAGGCAAGCAATTAATGCTTCATACAGCCTGATTTATGTCATTCTTAAACTGCTTTATTCATGCATCACTTATTTTACTTCAGTCAATTGAGAAATAGAATGCTTTAGTTCATGCTTAAAAAAGAATTTTTTTGAACTGAAACTTATGCCTCAAATGGTATTTGAAACCACGCTAGATATTAGATCATAGCGAAAAGTTTTAGCATGCAGTTTGATATTGATATTTTCATGTGAAGAATAAGATTTATGTATTTGATGGGGTTGGTTTATTTCTTTGTCTTCAAGGCCCTTGATCGTGGTGCTGCATTGTTGAAAGTAGACAAGCTGGTTACTGGACATAATGCAGACGATATTGCCGAAACTGTACTCTTGAATATATTGCGAGGGGATATTGCTAGGTAATGCATTCTGGTTGGAGGATCTTTTTTCTTCTTATCTTCCTCTGATTGTTTGGTTACTTGAGTACATTTAACTTTCCTTGCAGATTGAGTAGATGCACTTCAATAACCACTGGGGAGGATGGACCAATTCCAAGATGCAAGCCATTTAAGTACACCTATGAGAAGGAGATTGTTATATATCCTTATGGTTATGGTGTTAAGTTCCCATGGAGATTCTTTATTGCTTATTGTATTTCATTGCTATCTGTTTCTTAGTGGTGATAGTTGAGAACCTTAACAAGATGCTCACGTATGCTTATTTCAAGAGGCTGGACTACTTCTCCACTGAATGTACTACCCTCTCCCCCTTTTTCCTTGGTTGTAACTTGCTTTTGTTTTGTTTCATTATTTTTCCTTCATGTCTTCTGCGGGATGTTGGGACTTGGTGTCTGAAGTTTGTGTCTATCAATTGGATTTTATATAAGCTATTGAGCTTGTCTGCCTCTATTCACAGAGTATTTTGTTGCAGGCATATATTCACCTAATGCATATCGTGGTTTTGCTCGTGAGTTCATCAAAGATTTGGAGAGGATGAGGTTTACTATTCTCTTTATTCTCCCTTATCAGCATCATTGAAACAGGATTCTATTTTCTATTTTTGTGAAATTTCTTTTTCTTCCTCTTCTTACTTTTTTTGTGTTGGGAGGGGGGCGGGGATGTTAGAAGTATAAATATGCCCATGGATTAATGATCTTCTTGTTGCATTTGCTACAATATGCAAGCAGAAACTGTATGCTCCAAAAATTTGGTGATTTTCCTCTTATATCTCTCTTTGTGTTACCCTATCAATTATTGGTTGATTAATGATCTTGTTGTTGCATTTTCTACCACATGCAAGTAGAAACTGTATGCTCAAAAAATTTGGTGGTGATCTTCTTCTATCTCTCGTTTTGTTAACCTATTAATTATTGGTTGATTACTGATGCAGACCAAGGGCGATACTTGACATTATCAAATCAGGGGAAGATTTTAGAATTTCCACTTCTACAAAAATGCCGGAGCAGGGGACATGTGAACGATGTGGTTACATTTCAAGCCAGGTGAGTGTTTCTTTTGCTTTTAAGCGAGATAAGCATGGAGTTCAGATTGGATTAGTATCTGGCATGAGTTTGGTGGAACAACTCATCTGATAGACTGAATGTTGTAGATGTGATGCATTTCATGTAGGGTAGTCCCGATTTAAAATTTTCAGAGATTATCCTGAAAAGCTATAAAACCCATAGATTGAAACAAATGAATTATCCACCATGAAATTAAAACTTACTCGGTTACTAGTAAATTGATAAACCAATCATCCAAAGTTTGCAATTGTTTTCTAGCATATGATTTAAACCAGTAGTATTAACCTGATATAGCAGGTTTATCTGACACATAGCAATTCTATATTAATAAGGTATTGATCCCAAAGTTATTATTTCAGGACCATAGATAAAAACCTTTCATCTAATATATATGAACTCCTTTTCTGCTAGTGCCTAGAATGTTTAGCCGTGCTTCTAAACTGCTACAAATATTTTGTTTCATGGTGATGTTCCATGCACAGAAATGGTGTAAAGCCTGTGTTCTGCTTGAAGGACTGAATAAGGGTTTGCCTAAGCTGGGAATTGGACGAAGTCGAGGCCTAGATAACAACCATAGGAAGGATGTGAAACAAAGTAATGGAACAAATAATATTGAGGGCAAACAATGTGGAAGTTTGGACTTCTGATGTAGTTGTTTCATTTGAGTTTTGGGGATTTCTTGCAATTGATTCATGGTGTCAACGGAGAGTCACTGAATAGAGTACACTTGGAAGGTAATTTCTTGAAGAGAAATGCATATTTTAGATGCCAGGGACCACTATGGTTACTGGAATTGATTTGATATTTGAGGTTATTCAGGAGAGATAACGTTTGCATTTGAAGGTACATCACTTGACTGCTAATACAACAAAAGAATGAAGAAGTGAATGTGGAATATATGTTGGCACATGGGGGCTGAATAAAAAGTGCACAAGCATTTCTTCTCTTTTGGTTTGTCGAGTTAATTATAGAAGTAACAAACACTGTGTGTGTGTGTGTGTTTCATTCAACAGATGGAACTCATGCTGTAGTGGAATCCATTTCATCATTTCACCGATCTTGCTTCTTGTTAATGTTATTTGTTCCCAGGAACGAGCCTGGGAAAACTGTCATTGCTTTGTATTAGAATTAGAATAGCAAGGATTGCTTATTACATGGATGTGCTACTTTTGTCAATTCCCAGCGTCTGTTTTACCATTTCGTTTTGGCAATGATAGAATATTCCTCTTTTCATTTTCTATCATTACCTTTTGTGTTCTTGTTAAAATTAAATGCCTAATCGGTAATTGATGGTTTTGCTTTTAAAAAAGGCTGTACTTTTACTTAAGAAAACAATGCATGCCCAATAAACTCTTTATTTGTGGGTGATGATATACCATTCCACCTATTCACAACGGCAAATTCAATAATTTATATTTTGCTGTTGTAAATTGATGGAGTACCATTATCAAGCCCCTTGTTGCTTTTTTCAACAGTTTTGTGTCTTGCTTTGAAAGCAAAGCACAATTGCACCCCTTTGTTATTTTTTTGGCGGAAAGCATAAAAGATCCAATGCCCATCTTATCCTGTTGATAAGCTTTTACAAGGATGTTTCTCTTCTTTAGTTACGAGGGCTTCCCTTATGGGAGGTGCGCTGATTTAATGACGAAACGGGCATCTCAGTGTTGGTTGTCAGGAAAATCTCACTGGTTTGCTAATGCTATCAGAGTTAACACAATTGCCTCCTGACCACACGGCTTCATGCCCTTTTTTGAGAAATCACTAGAGCTGGAAGGCACCCTTTGAGAAATCCGTGAAAGAGAGAAAAACACAGAAATAGACAGCTTCATGCCGGTCCTCCAGTGTCTGGTTAATGCAATCACACCTTGTGGTCTAAATTAAGAGCATTTCTTGTATTTTATGGTGTTTATATGGTGGAATTCATGTGATCATGAATCAACAGCATTATAGGAGTGTTTTAAAAGCTACTTTTCAGCCTCTTTTGGTGATGCCCTCATTAAATAAAAAAGAACTGGAGAAACGAACTACTGCGGATGAAATAATTTTTTTTTAAAGAGAATTATCGATAGCTCCCAGTCTCAGTTTGGGGTTTATCAATCCACCCTGGCACCAGGACTCCCAGTTGAGCTGGAATCTCCCTGTGGAGAATCTAGCCTCCCAAGAGTCCACAACCCCATGTTTCGAGGTGGCAATATAGCCCTAAACTTGTTGTGGTGATCAAAGTGATTCCTAACATTCACAGTAACCGTTAATTCATGTGCTTTTCTCTCGAGTTAAAAAAGCTACTGTCTACTACACTACTGGATAGCTCTGGAACTGGAAGCCCTCACTAGGAGGCAAGTGACGCTGTTTTTGAGAGTATTCGCGTGGCCATGAGAAGACCATCCATTATAACAGGATTTTGACATTTGATTAATTAATTCTTGTTTTGACATCTAGAATCCCGTTTCCAATTCATTTTGTGCTTGCTTCTGAGGTCTCATTGGATCATTGACTCTACCTCGGATTTATTTTGGAATATTTAGGATGATGCTATTGTTATCCTTTGACGAGATGTAGTTGGACTCAAGCATTTGGGGATAGGGGCTCAATTCCCACCTATGTAATGACAGCTTCGGCTTTTGCTTCGTATTTCTGTGGTGCACTACTTCTCTTTGAGGTTTGACTTGCTGGCTCAGCTGGTTTGGGATTGATATTGACATTTTTTACTTTATCAGTCTCCTTTGCACGCACCATGCACCGCTTTACTTGACTGCAAAATCCTTACACCTTGGTTTTCAGCTTCATTCTTGGGCTGATGTTCTGTGTTTGGAATACTGAGAAGATAGACTACTTCAGTTCTAAAATCACAAGCTCTGTGTAGGAATGACAGCCGTGCAGAGTTCACAGTGCCTTCCACCTCTTGCTTGTGTAATCGCTTGAGTTTAGAAATAATTAATCTATACTAAGAGGTCTTATTCTCCAGGTCGATTTTTCTTCTGTATAGTATGCATAGCCGAACATCTTTGATGAGTTTTTAGAGGCAGTCATATATATGGGTAACGATTGTTTCTGTGAATGAATCTGTAATATATATCAATTATTCATCAATAAAAAGAAAGTTACCACTTACCACAAGTATAATATTTTCCTTTACGTTCACAGTTGTAGATTGTAGTGATTGAACTCTGTGTGTGTGTGTGTGTATATATATATTAAATGAACAGGCATAAGATTTCATGGGGATTATTCTAAGCTCTACGATGTTCATACTTTCAGAGCACAATCTGCAATAACTTCATATATGTGGACATGTAGATGTAGATAGTTAATTGATCTAACAAAGTAAGAGATAAGCTTATATAAATATATAAGATCAGTATATCTCTACCACCGAACCCCATGATAAAGCTGAGCTGCCCTAGCTCTATCGCAATTCCTGTCTCCGTTTTCGCCTATCCTATTCATGTTGAAATCACCAGCCATAAAATTCTCTTGATAGCCAAGGAGCCTTGTGTTTTCCCCATAGCTCTTGGCTGTAACTTCTGTGCCAAGTGAGTAGAGTCCATTGTTAAAACTTTGAAGACCCATCTCAGTTGACGGATCAGTAAGAGTACCATTGACTTTGTTAGTTTCATGAGTACCGACAGTGCCATGGTTGGTGGGGGACAACTGGTCTTCTTGTCTAGCCATGGAATTTTTCTCTCCCTCGGTCTCTCTATACTTGTTGAGATAAACCTTCAAGGACCCAACATAATTTTCAAACCCTAGTGTGGTCATAGCCCACAAAAGATCATCACCGTTTATAGTCTTCCTCTTCTCTCGTTGACACTTGTCGGATGCTTCGCCAGTGATGAAACTTATGAACTCAGAGACACACTCTTGGACAGTTTCCTTGGCTTCTTTGGATATTTTTGCATTTGCCGGGAGGGATTTTTTCATGATCCGGCTTACGTTGGCGATGGGGAGGAATCGGTCTTGCTCTAATTTGGAAGAGCTGTCTGAGATGTTCTCAGACGAGGGGCTTCCAATTGGGCTGCTTTGGGTCCCTTTCCCAGTCATTTTAGGCAACCAAATATGCAGGAGAAGAGAAGATGCCAAGTGCCAAAAAAAAGGGCAGGTAGGAGAGGGAGGGTTGGGTGAGGACACAAGTGTTTTGCTCTTCAAGTTTTTGTTGTGGGATCCAATGAGGGGGCTCGGGCATTTAAGCGAGAAGCAGCGGAGTAAAGAAGCCAAAAATATAAAGAGCGGAAAGGCGGTCTTGACGCGGACAGAAAAGGGAAGAGACAAGCACTTGAGGGATCGGTGGAACCATCACAAAGAATGGTTTGTGAAGCATGGAATCTAGGTTAAAAGTAAGAGCTATTAATTTGTGGGACCCGCAAAAGATCAATGAAGGAGCTATCAGGTGGTGCATGATTCTCTCGTAGAAGGAGTTTCATTGGTGGTTGAGTACAAGTGGGGTATGTAAAACAATGGCAAGTAAACTACTTTTGCCTCTATATTCTTTGATACACAACCTTTGCTGGTTTGTTTTGTCAAAACTCAATTAGAGATGTTTTCGGACCACAAACAAACATTTTTATTTTCCAACCCAAATCATTAGAAAAAGTGCATGCAAACATGGTAAAGTTCTCAAGGAAAATGTGAACTCGACATCAAGTCACTTTCACCTGTTCCTACCCTCTGCAGTTTGATATGTTCCGTAAGGTGGGTAATAATATGCAATAACTTGGTTAACTCCTTCAAGCATAGGCAGAGTTTGATGTCAGATGATGCATAGAACAGTTTTTTATTTTAAAAAAATCGATTCTGAAATGTTTTGAGAAGAAAGAGAGAAAGAAAGATGTTACTGTCTGTCGAGTACTGTCATTAACTGTATAGAACAATGTTAAGTGGCGGCTTCAATGACTAATATAGATCGATAAAAGTTAACATCCAATCCCTCACATTTACTTGATAAACCTGATCAGATAACTGTTATTTAATCAGGTCACCCTAGCTATAAAAATAATGGTGGAATAAATCCTAGCTACATATATGGATGGGACATCCATGGAAGCAAGCAACCCCCCCCACATTCCTGTCTCCATGCAGATATATATTCGTATATGAAAGCTCCATGATCTATTTTTTCTGATTTTGGATCAGGGTTCTTGATAATAATACTAGCCTGTAATTCATATCATTGGACATGGTATCTTTGCACGGCTTAAGAAAAAGGTGGTCTTTTTGTAGGGGTGGCTCTGGCACATATGCTTGACGATCACTTTGCTTTTCTTATGTTCCCTTTATGTTTCTCAAGATTCTCTTGCATCACATCCATGATATGCTTCAAAATATCAAAGCTATTCTCCCAAGGCAACCACTATTTTTTTCCTCATTGTTCTTTCTTAAGTTTTAAGTATACATGCTCAACACACTGACAACCAAAAGCCATTAATTCCCAATATGCATGATTGGTAGAAAGAAACGTCAGCAATTCACCATCACACACACACACACACACACACACCGGACACAGATCGGAAGCCACCATTTCTTCCAGAATTATTTCTTCGCATTCAAGCTTGTTATGCAATTTGCAAACTTTGACTAATAAGCCTGTTCGATTTAGCACTGACCATGCCTCGTAAAGTATATCAGTCAAACCTTCGAAATTTCATATATATTTTAAATTCATGAATAAATTTAGAAAAAAATAAATAGTTTATAACACTCTGACAGGATCATCACAAGTGGCTTCTTTGGCACCTACCTTTACCTGTTTATTCCACCATTACATGCATCATGATTTTAAAATGGTGTAGACTGTCTTTAACTTGCTGTCTCCTCAATAAAATAAGAACTAAAGTTCCAAGAATTCAACATACAACTTGCAATTATTTATGGACTTGCATCATATTATCTAAATCACAACCATGTTTTAAAAAAAACCCTAATTGATTAAAAGATGAGCTAGGGTTTGACATAAGTTTTCAGCTTTTCCAACGTTAACATGCTTAATTAACAGACAGAATATGTTGTTGGAAAAGCTGAAAACTGTCAGGATATTGGTGAAACAGAGGCATATAAACAAAAGATACAGATCACCTAAGACAATCTAAGAATCTCGTCAAGGCAGGCTTTAATTTGGTGATGATATGATCGATCATAGGATTAAACTCTCACTCTTTTATATTGCACGAAAATGATGTTTCGATGTAAATTGTGATCATATATGCTGAGCATCAACTGTTTTGAACATTCTGAATGTATCATTATCTGCTAAAAGATGCACGAAAGAATTACGTAAGGTGCATTTAACGGTTTACGAGCTGGGCAAGTTCTTTATTCTGGCTCATATATATATAAGAATTAAGATTGTTGAATCCACACTTTCTGAAGAACAGAAAGATGAACCGAAAGGCAGAAATCCCTACTAATATGAGCCACTCTTGATTCTTCCTACTATTGACCATTAATGAGAGGGGTTCTGATATAGCCGGCTTTGCAGAGGTTGGAGGTTGTCATCTTATACGAGAATATGCTCCAAGCATATCTTGCAGATGACTTAATAGATGTTTTTATAAGCTAATGAGTCATGTCTGAAATATTCATGAGAAATTTTGGTCGTGTTATGATGAAATAATAACTTAAAATAAAGATAATAAGATATTTTACCGTTGTTTTCAATTGGAAGCAATTGCATCGCTCATCAAACTATCATATCTCTTGAAATTAGGTCCATAAATTGCTCTTTCAGCTGATTTTGTTATTTTTGAAACTATTGTTTATTTTTGAATTTTGTGTTAAATTTGTTTATTAGTTAGAATTTTTATTTTATTTTCTAGTTCATGTGCCAGTTTTTATAGCCTATAAAAAACATTTAAACCTCTTTAGAAAACATCTTTAATCATAATATTAATTCCGTTAAAAATCAATTTCTTGATATTTCGCTTCAGATCCTCAACTTTGCTTGGTAACTTTTGTAAGAAGGGAAAATGTTGAAGGATTACATTTAACCTTAAAAAAAAGGGTGTAAACCTCGGTAAACATAAACATGTACGCTTAAATACAATTTTTTAACCTAAGAAAAAAAAATATTATTTTCATCTTTTTAAAAAATAATTAGCATTTAAACCATGTCAACATCAACAGCCAAATCGAAAACCCAGTAACCTGGGCAGGCCCGCTTTTGTAAATGAGCCGAGAATGCATTTAACCCACCCGGCTAAACACACACAAAACTAGTTCGGACCATCCAGAGCCAATGAATCCAAGTTGGCATGAGAGGATCATTTCCAACCATGTCTCTTAAGAAGAAGAAGAAAAAAAAACAACTAGTCAATTGATTCGTGATTTGCCGTGAGCAGGGCTAAAATTTGTTTTAATATAAAAAAATAAATTTGCAATCATTTCCAACATGTCTCTGACATTAAAAAAAAATAGTTATAGATCGAAAAGTTAATGCATGTTCTCGTATAGCAATATATTGTAATGTATCTATGGGTCTAACAAATGTACGAAGTATTATTTTCTTGAGAATAATACAAGCTCGATGACGAGGTTGGGGGCATTGCTGGGCTTGTGTTCAAGCCGATGGTCTGCAACCTTTGAACAATGCCTGCAAACCATATCTGTAACTTAGCGACTTGCAACATGGCTGCTTTCAACTCATTAAAATACAGTCTAATCTCTGCTCGATCAAGCTATTTCTCGTGATTTTTACATAAAGAAATTTATACGTTTGAGATTTCTTATGATATGCTGCGGTTATCTGAAAATAGATTCTTAGAATAATCATGGGACAAATCTCTTTTTATCTGTTATAACTGTATAAATTCAGTAAGTAATATTTGATAAAAAGTTTCATCAAACTTACTATATGTTTGCCACAATTCTTTACCCACTCAACCTAATTTGCCTCGTACTTATGTTCTAGCCTCTTCTATTCGCTAGCCTACCGGAGCTTACCTGCATAGATCATCTGTTTGATTTCTTATATGTCATTCAATCTGGGCTCTTTACTGTAACTATTGCACCTTGGTGTGTTTGAGATACGGTAGCACTTGCGATTTAAAGTGTTTGTTTACTTAAAAATTCATTAAAATAATATTTGTTTTTATTTTTTAAAAAAATTATTTTTGATATTAGTACATCAAAACGATTTGAAAATATATATTTTAAAAATAATATTTAGCAAAATAAAAATCAAAATTTAAGGGAACGCGGTTTACACTGTGTTCCCAAACAAACCTTTATTTTAGAACGTTTTGCTATGATGACTGTTCTTTAGAAATAAAGTGATAACTTGTCTCCAGCCATGATGTTTCGTATGGTTAGATTGTGTCCTCTAAGAATGGTGTTCATTCACCTTTGCCCATTTTACATCCTCGTTAATGTTAAAGTTGTGCTTTACTACCTTTAATTTTTGAAGGGGTTCATCGGATTTACTCTTATGTATTCTTTTAAATAAAAATGTTCCTAATTGATTTGGCTATGTTTATCATCTCATATATGCACCAAAATTTCTTCTACCACTCACAACTTGTGATAGAGTTATCTAAATTATCATTTGACTATTGTTATTACTATGAGTTTCTTTAAATTGAATTTCCCCCGACAAATCTAACTATGTTCATCTTTCTCGCGGCCATGAAAAGGCATGCAAACATCATCATCACCGTCATATGTTTCTTCTACCACTCACGACTTGTGATGGATTTTTTCATCATGTTGTTATTGTAAAACATTTCTTTAAATTAATTTGCTCCTCATCTGATCTAGATATGTTAATCTTTCCATTGATGATCCAAAAACATGCATGCATTATCTTCATTGAACTCCCCTAGAAAAATGAGTTAGGCAATCAATTGTTCCTTCTATTGCGCATCCATAAATAATTACACCGTTAATTCACACAATGTTTTTTTTTGGTCACTTAGCTTTATTTTCTTTTCATTTTTAACCTTCCATAATAATTTTATTCGAGATTGGCCTTGATAGTTTGTTTTAATAGGTTCGGTGTGAGGTTCTTATAGAGTTGGTAAAACATCCTGTCATTGTGTTGGCACTTGATTTTGTGTAAAATTTTTGGATTTTTGTTTTTTAAAAAGTTAAAAATAGAAGGACTATAATTGAAAATATGGAAAAAATATAGCCTCCTTTGTCCATGATGGGAAGAATAGAAGAAATCAGGCGTGAGAACTAATGAGAGGGGAGAGAGAAAATAGAGGAAAGAAAAGAAAAGAAAAATGAGTTGCCAAAGCATACCGGAGCTACATCACCAATGTTCTACAATAAAAAGAAGCCCTTGCATAGAGAATTTCAATGGCTTTAAGGAAGGCCATCATCAAATCTCAGAGAAAACATATGCACCTCTCCAATACAACGACATTCCTCACACACTAACGTATGTGTTACAATGTTAGACATTCCTCATAGTTGATTGGGTCATGTTGGGGCAACTCACACATGATTTAATTTAAAGCTTGAACTAGATGAGGAGTTAGGTCGGGAGATTTCGAGGTTGACCTATTGAGTCGTGTTTAATGATATTATCAAGGTGCTCCCTATGACCTGATCATTTTTTTTACGTTAAAAAATAATATTGCTTAACATTGTTTTTAATAAATAAGTTTGAATAACATCATCTTAATTTTTTTTAGTCAGATCGGATTTTAACTATGTTAACTTGGTATTTTATGAATTTATACATGTTATTAAAAAAATTATCACTGACATTTCAAATCCGTTCTCACAATGGAGCGCGTGTAATGAAACTAGTAATGATTAATATCATTACTTATACATCTAAAACCACTAGAAAATGAACTGGTGATGAAAAGTGAAGCACATCCTTTTTTTTTTTTTTCCCAAATTACATCCATTTTCAGCCTAATGAGATTAAATTAGGTGTGGAATTATGGAAAAAGTACCAAATTACAAGTTAAATAACTAAAAAGTAAAATGTAGAGCCACAAATTCACAACAATTTTTATTTTGATATGAAAGCTCATTTTATTTATTTTTTAGTTTTTATGTTAGAAAGAGGAGAGATAAACTTACCAAAAAAATGGGTAGAAAAATAAAATTGTCTATTTAGTTACTTATTTGCTACGAAACTCATTGTTATCAGTGTCAATGAGTTCCATGTGACAAAGAAAGTTTAATGGCGGTAGTTTTTGTCTTCAAACATCCCTATAAAAAGATATCGGACTTTATTTAGATATTTTTATTTGGTTGATTTTTTGTTTTTTTGGGTGATTTTGGATTTGGGGTTGTTATGTGGTTTGAGGAGGTTTTTATGGTGTTTAAGAGATGTTTTCGAGTTAAAATAAGTTGGAAAATGGTTTTGTAATTCAAAAACCCCCTCCCCTGGTATTTCATCTATTATAGTGGTGGTCAGAATCTGAATTATAGCTCAGCAAATGAAACATTGTCTAATACTTATTTTGTTATTATTTTTTTAAAATAAAGGGTGGACAACTTATCATCTGACCCTTAAACAAGAAAAAAATATCTATCCCAACTGAATAAGCCTGTCTTAGGTCCACACGCCTGATCACTCGGGCTTATGAGTTCTTATCTGATTTTAAAATAATTTTTTTTATTATATAGTAAAATAAAATAAAAGATTGATGGAATGAAATGGAGTCTATGAAACAGGTAGATCTTTGATAAATCAATTCATATTAACTTGTATTATTTTTTATTTATCTTTAGACTTGTTAAATTAATAAAATTATACAAGAATAATTCTTACAGATTTAATTTTAAATCCCTACAAAGTGTTGGGACATTAACTTTCATTCAATTTTATATCATATGGCCGAGATATCATGTTCTTGCATTCAATTTTTTTTATCCAACCTGCAAAGTATGATGAGAAGAAAGCTAGTAGTATCATATAGTGGTAATAATTGATTGTTCCGATCAAGAGTGTCATGAAAGTTTGTTTGACTGAATCCGAGGTGGCACCATGGACCCCACCTTCCTTTTCCTTTGACTCTCAAACGTAGTTCGCTTCAGAGTAAATTATAGGCTGGTCCCTCTATTTCTTATTATTTTGTAAGATGGCTTGTTTTTTCATGAAAACTATATATTAGTCCCTCAGAGTGAACTATAGTTTACTGTCTTCTTCTTAAAATCTCCGAGCTACCCTTTCCTAAATGTAAATGACTTGTTTGTAGTGGGTGGGATTGGAAAATTTGATAAAAATGAAGGACATTTTAAGGAAAAAAATGGTGAAATAAAACCAAGTCACAAACACATATAAGATTAGAGAGATTCAATATTGGATCCCTTAGAATAAAGTAATTAGCGAAAAAAAAATAGGAATTAAATAATACTTTACTCTTTTACCTTTTGCACTTCCTCCTTGCCATTTGCATGCTTTGACTGGGACCCAAGTTGTCGCTGCACCACTGCACGCCACCTTCTCTCTCCCTCTCCGTAAAAAGCTTGACAAAAAAAAAAAAAAAAAAAATTAAAAAAAAATACCCCAATACAAATCCATTTTCTCTGGCCAAAAAGTACAGTAAAGTTGAAGCATTTATTTGAAAAGAAGATTTTCAAGGATCTTCTTTCATCACATTAACAAAAGGAAAACCTCTCTACTTAATGTAAACCACTTTTTTGACATGAAGGCTACTAGACTTACTTTTGAAAACTACCCTTTTGTTAGTCTTCGTTAATGATGGTCTTTTGGGTGGGTAGTGGAGGGTTATGAGTGTGAAATTTTACTTCTTTATGTGTTTTTAAAATGAGGTGCTAAGGTTTGGGCCTTGGGTTTGTGTCAGTGTTCATTTTGTCAATTTTAATGGAGAGAGAAACTGGGGTTTCTGTGATTACTCTGTGGATGATCCTGGTGGTATTCATACTCCCTTTTTCAAGGATCTCTGCCAATATGGAAGGTTCTTGCTGGTTTCTTATTTTCTTGAATATTTTATTTGTTACTTATCAATAGATTGTTGTGGCCCTTTGTAAGTCTGTGGAATTATGGATTTTGTTTGTTAAATTGTTGTGTTATTGAATGCTGGCTTTATAGAGTTATTTTGAACAGTGATGGATGGAATTAATGCTTTATTGTTGTGTTTATGGAGCTGGATTGGTCTGGTGAGTTATTTTTAAGGTGTTTTATTGATAGGATGTGCAATTAAGAAACTTTCTTGTATTAGATAATGACAGGCTCTATATAATAAATTTGACTCTCAGAACTTGTTATGGTAGTGTCTTATTAAATTAAGGTGTCATTTTCCTATCAGATCAAAGAGAGTGTTAATTACTGTCATTTTTTGATGTTAAGTTATTGCACGAGAAGGATGTGGTAGCTCATTTTCTTTTTGTGGGCTGAATGTTTTAAAATTTCAATTAGTTCTTGCCTGAGTTCAATTTTTGTTTGCTTCAAAGTGCTATGCTAGGTTCTTTTGCTTTGACTTAGATAAGAAAGAGGGGTTTCAATGCAGCGGGAGATGGGCTTATAGCATATGGAGATTTGATTGAGACATTAAGATTAGACAACAAAAACACAAGATTTGGCTTGTAATTCATATCTTTGAAAGCAATCCTTTTCTCATGTCATTAAGCTGGTTGAAAGAGCACATCTTCCCAGACTTGTAGGACAGAGTCAGGTGTAATGGGTCATTTAATGCTTGTTAGAGATTATCAGAGATGGTAAAATCTAGTGCTGATGCGAAGTTGAGTAACTTTACCTCCAAGCTTTAGAAATCTGCTTTATCTTCTTGCCTTTTTCTTCCTTTGATTAACCTTCACGTCTCAATATTGCGGTTGAAGCAGGTGATGCGTTGCGTAATCTACGGGTAAATTTACAAGATCCAAACAATGTCCTGCAGAGCTGGGATCCTACCCTTGTTAACCCCTGTACATGGTTTCATGTTACATGCAACAATGACAATAGTGTTATTAGAGTGTAAGCAACCTTATTTAATCAATCACTTTGTTAAGTAAACCATGCTTGTTTTATGATCTTCTATATGCTAAAAGCACCATTTCTTGTCTCCTACAGTGACCTTGGCAATGCAGCCTTATCTGGTCAATTGGTCCCGCAGGTTGGCCAGCTTAAGAATTTACAGTACCTGTAAGTCATTATGAAGAATGTTTATTAGAAGCACTCTGTTTGCGTGTATTTTTTTGTGGCTAACTGCTACTCCTCTCTATGCTTCTATTAACACTGAACTGCATTTTTTTGTGCATTCTTGATTGACAATTTTTATGTTCAATGTTCACTACCTCTCCAATCATCCTTCTCTCATGAAAAGGATTCTTTTACGTGAATTGTAGGCATGCATTTATTGGTGATGCCTAACAATATCCAGTTGCTGTCATATCAATTATTACTTTTCTTTCCTGTTCTCAAAAGAGGGGTGGGCAGCTTGAACATGGATAAATAGAGATTGAAGTCTTAGGAAACTTAGTTAACCTTCCTGATTAAAATTTGTTGAGTGGAAGTTTTTATATTGTATATACTATACACAAGTACTTCTTTCTTGTAAAGTTATTTTAGCTAATTATTTTAACATGCTACTGAGTTATCACACAACAAATCTGTAGTGTTTAATTGGATTAATGACTGGGTGAGTTCCCAATTAAGTTTGCTATTGTTTTATAGGAGATATGGATTTTGTGAATGCAATGAATCAACTAGTTCACTCAGAGCATAATGATCGCCCATTATTTAATGTTCTTTTCTGTGTTTTGTTTAAATTTGGAGGTCATCACAATGCACAGCATTTAGAATCAAAATTTGAATGATTGCTATATTAATAACAACATTAAAGAGGATACAAATTCAATACAACAGAGATGAGCACACAGTAGTTTCTTTTTATTATTGTTGCATGTGGACACATGCTCTTAGTGGTACTCTTTTATAGAACTATGTTATTAGTTTGTAGTGTTTTACCATCATAAATGTTTTCTTTTAAGTTTTAATGTCCTATGATTCATTTTTAACATGCAGAGAACTCTATGGTAACAACATAAGTGGACCAATTCCTAGTGATCTTGGGAATCTGACAAACTTGGTGAGCTTGGATCTTTACCTGAACAGTTTCAGTGGTCCTATTCCAGACGCATTGGGCAAACTGACGAAACTTCGCTTTCTGTATGAATAAACATCCTTTTCCTTGCCTTCTATAATTTTTGCTCTTTGGGATTCATTGCTGCTTATTAGAACTTCATTTAGTTTGTTTGTTGGAAAAGACTGCTTAGCACAAAGCTCGTTTTTTTGAGCCACAAAGCT
>Ga0325404_1003141_pt1 | contig 17669 bp, 9 predicted proteins | sample PopdelMetagenome_18_FD_205664 | JGI IMG/M metagenome (GOLD analysis project Ga0325404, IMG submission 205664) | Populus deltoides microbial communities from Bellville, Georgia, United States - Xylem-Control-R1 | ecosystem: Host-associated > Plants > Phyllosphere > Stem > Wood/Secondary xylem... | reverse complement strand
TCTCTCTCTCTCTCTCTCTCTCTCTCTCTCTCTCTCACCAACCCCTGCTCTTCGGTGCTGCTCGGTTTATATAGGGCTTGGTAGGTTGATAACGGGCGATAGGCTGAGGGTCGGCCACCATTAAGGCGCCCATAACTGAAGCCAACGAACGACGATTATTGCTGCAACATTTCTCCCTCCATTACTGCAAAAACAGTCACTGGCTTAAAGGAGAAGAAGATGAACAACGTCTTCAAAACGACACAGTTTGGAGATAAACAGTGGCCATTTTCACTTTGACCCGTGAAGTTTCGAAAATTTTATAATTAAGCCCTTGGTTTAAACCGTAATTTTCCCTGCATTTCGGCGCCTTTTACAAGTTAGTCATTGGACTTTAATCTGCTGCAATCTTGTCCCCAATTAACCCCAAACTTTGCTATTTCTTCAATTAAGTCCCTGATTTCATTAATTTAATTAAATCCAAAGTCCAATTAAGTCTAAAACTTATCAATTCTCCAATTAAGCCCTTGATTGGATTAATTAAATTAATTCCAAACTTAATTAAGTCTCAAAACTTATCAATTCTCCAATTAAACCCTTGATTGGATGAATTAAATTAATTTCAAGCTCAATCAAGTCTAAAAATTTATCAATTTTCCAATTAAACCCTCAATTGGATTAATTAAATTAATTCCAAGCTTAATTAGATTAATTTCAAAGTTTAATTAAACCTCAAAACTTCCAATCATTTTGCCTTTAACCCAAATTTTAATTCATTCTTCATTGATTTCATTTTACTTGTTTTTCCATCATCATTATTATTATTATTTCATCATTTTTTTTATCCTTTTCAGTAAATAATAATAATAATAATAATTAAAATAAAATGGTCAAAAATTGGGTTATGACAAGTATTTCAAGAGTTTGCGACTTGTAAATCACAAGGAGGAGGGACAGAAATTTAGAAATTTAGGGCGCTTTAAAAGTCTATTTTTGCCTTAGTATTTTATACTCTCACGGCTCGTAAACCGTGGAGTAAAAAAAATTGAAATGTCCTCGATTATAATCAAGGCTTCTTTCAAGGATTTGTGATAACTTATTATCCCTAGAAAATTATTTTGAATATTTACCATTTAGGGTTTCTTTATCCAAATATTAATAGTGAATAATAACAAGTTATTCCCATTAAATATTTTGGATATTCATCCATTTGGGATTTCTTTATCCAAAAATTAACGGTGAATAATAGATGAATTCCCCCCAAAAAAAGATTTTTTATTTTTTGGAATATTGGCCAATACCCTTTGGAGTTTTACAAACATGTTGTAAAATCCATAAATGCAAGAAAATAATTTTTGTTGTGTTTAAAAAATTCATGCGAAAACACATTTTCGAAACTTCCAATATTTTTTGTATAAAAAAGAGTGTTCAAAACATGTTAGGGTATTGACCGTATGCAACACACAAGAAAATATTTTTTTGATATATATGTATATTTGTCACATTGCGTCGAAAAACGGGTATTCTAAATACGAGATTTCTATTTTTACAATACAAAAAAAAACACACACAAAAAAATAAATACACATGCCTTGCTCAGTTACTTTTCAAGTGAATTAAATTTCACTTGAACAGTAACAAATTCAACTAAGAATGCATGCAAAAGCTGGGAATAAAAGACAGATTACTTGGTCTGCTAGTGATGCCCTTTTTTCAGTCCTTCGTTGTCTAAGTTCGCCTGGCGTTCTCCTATGTTGCTTGCCTCTTTCTCTTTTCTTCTCCCTGTTTTTTTCTCTTCTTTTTCCCTTCTATTCTGTTCTGCTTTCCTTTTCTTGAAAGCTGGCACTGAGACGAATGAAGACGACAGGTGCTGAAGCTTCTGCGCTCAGCCAATGGTTGCTGCTTCTGGGGACAGCGAAAGCGATGGCCACGCCGGTTTTGGTCTCTATTCGTTTTATCCTTCTACTGATGCTTTCTCTCGAGATGAAGAAGATGATGGCGATGAAGGCATGTTGTGCTGGTGGAGTTGTCGCCCTTGCCTCTGTGTTTTCCTTGCTTTCGATAATGTCGTTCTTATGGCTTTCTCTGTCTTGCCTCTCTCTCGTTTCTTCTTGTCTTTCTTTTCTTGTTTTTCTTTGTTCTTTCCTTTCTTTTTCTACCTGGCTTCCCTTTTTTTCCATTCTTTTTCTCTCCTCCTCTTTTACTGCTTGCCCTCTTGATCTCACAGCAACGCAAGGATGAAGGAAAGAAACTCTCTCTGTTTTCTGCGTTTTTGTTTTACTGCCTGCCTCTCTTGCGTTTTTCTTGTCTTTCTTTTGTTGTCCCCCCCTTTAGGTCAGCAACCAAGACTTCTATATAGCCTATACATGGCTTTATTTAGGAAAAAAAATATTACATTAACTCTAGGGTGTAATATCGGGTGAGTAGAAATAGGAAACCAAAATATTTTAATTCTGATTCTCGATCATCAGTGATTTCTTTACAATATGGAGGATGATGCGGCTCATTTCTTTCCTTTTATAGCTGGGACCATGAAGCACAGTTGCTCCTTTTGAAATGAGGCAATAAAAACATGGTTGCAGCTCCAAAAATCAGGTGTGATGATAAAGGAAAACAGCAGGAATTTGCAGAGAAAAAAAGGAAATAACTCAGCCGGGAAGGTTCATGCAGGAAAGAAATCAGATGGGGGAGGGGTTGTTCTCAAAATGACAATCGTAAAAATGAGAGCAAAACATGATCAGCTCCCCTATTTTCCTTTTTTGATCGAATCTCTGTTAGTCAATTTCTTCATCCGGCAAAATTTCTTTCTAATTTTATCTTCAATCAACTTCCTTATTTTAGAACCTTTTCCATTTGGTCCTTGGTCCAAAAAAAATATTCAAATTGGCCTACAATTGGTCTTTAAACTTTAAGCATCTTGCAATTGTGTCCCTGCAAACTCGGGCAAAAATCCTTCTTGTGACAGGAATCCATGCCTTCACACTAGATATTCAAATAGGAATATCTTGAGCTTCTGATATCGAAATCAAGCGATTCGAAAGCTCAAATTCATCTACGTGTCCCAGACTACAACTTTGATGGAGGATTCAAAGTGAGATAAAATCGTTTTAGATAACAGAATCTGACAGGAATCTGGTTGGTCAAAAAGGTTTTCTTGATCTGATAATGCCGAGCATCCAAATCTGATTGAGAGTCTGCCCTAAGAACAGTGATCCCTAGGACCCAATAAAGGTGCAGGTCAATTTTTCAACATGTCATGAGTGACAGAATATAGCTAGGATGGTCAGATATCCTACGAAACCAAGTCAGAATTTGAGCCTAAGTTGGAACAAAAAAATTGCAACAGCAGCAGAACCAGTTTTTTTTAGCGCAAATTCTGAGGGATTTATCCAATGTTAAAGACCAGATAAAGAAGGAACGAATTTAGCATTATAAAGACTCATGATTAATCTAAGAAAACCTGATGATTTTGGCAGCAAAGAGGAAGGATAAAGAGAGTAGAAAACAGCTCAAATAGGGTTTCAAAAAAATATTTATTTCTCTGCTTTTGTCAATCTTCCAGCAAACATGAGTTAAACTCCTACACTCGGTTCAAAAGAGGTATACACCGTCTCTAGCACGCGGGGTCCAAAAATGAGTAACAACAATCATAACCAATTTATGATCATCCATTAGGATTTTGCCAAAATTTCCAAAAAAAGCATAAAAATTAGCTTGTTTAATTAATATTCGAGGTAGAAATTTTGCAACATAACGTATACTCATGGTATGAAATGAAATGAATTAATCTTATAAATGTTAGGAATAAGTTGTATCTAGCAGATAATTGTGATGCTAAAAGTTGGACTTTAGAATGGTTAGAATTTAACCGAATAAGGTAAAGACTTCATCATGAAGGGAGATTCGCCTAGAACCTTAAGCAAGACCAACAGAGAGAAACATGACCAAGAAAAACAATCAATCAACAATGCAGCTTACCTTATAGGGGTAATGTGTCTATTAGGGATAATGTGCTTTCACTTTGAACAACTAGTCTCCTTACCCAGGCTCTCACAAACCATAGGTTTCTTAGTGACCATGATATTAGGTGGCAACTTCATCAAATCATAAATTTATAATTAAACCCAAAACACACCTCATTTCCATGAGGCTTACCCGTCATTCAACACCATGCACATCACAACAAGATGACAACTCCACTAGGGAATTTATCTGGTTGGACTAAGCTTTGTTTGGTTGATTGTTTGCTTGTTTATTTTTATTGGTTTGTATCATCTAATTTTAGCATGTATTTTTTTTACATATTGCTCATGCATAAGTACATCAAGTATGGATTGATATCTTCATGCATTTGAATTTTTCAAATAAACCCGATTCTAGATTAGGTGAGGAGTGGCGGTCTGCCTTATGACTTTCAGTCAGGGTTCAGATTCGTGAAAAGACATACTATGAGCTAAGCGTTTACTTGGTAATAAAGGTCATACTATACCCCAACCATTCCTTGTAAACCCCTATACTTTATTCATGAAAGGTGGTCACTAGGCAGATTATAGATCCTTTTGAGACTAGGTAGTAAGCTTACCCTTCATATAGTGGCTTAGAACCTTCCCTTAGGATATGGACTCCTTGATAAATCATTTTGCATCAAGGCTAACCCAATCAATAATCCTGAACTCCGTAGGATTTTCTTAGTTAAGACTATGAATTTTTCTGAATACAAACAAGAATCTGAGATGATGTAACTAGTTAGGGGGAATTGCCCAAAGACCACGACCGAGAAATTGCTACATATAAAAACCATTTTATCTTTTTTGAATGAAAATGACTCAGAACCACCTTTTTGTTTTGTACTCTCCAATATGTATGAGATTTAACCGAGATGAGGACTTCGAAAAGATCTTTTCAAATTAATCAGACTATAGATTTTTGCTCGTGTTCAACAAAGTATTCATTGACTAGCCCTTTGAATAGGTTAATTCATATTCAATGTACGCGTATATACACTTGTATTTATAAGATCTTTTCAAATTAACTGGACTACAGATGTTTGCTTGTGTTCAACAAAGTAGTCATTAACTAGCCCTTTGAATAGGTTAATCCATATTCAATGTACTCGTACATACACTTGTATTCATAAGCATACATGCATTCATGTTTAAATGTCATATGAACATACACAAGTTGAAATATAGGTCCCCAAAAAAGCTCAAATACGTAAAGTTTACAACACTTGATTGCGATGAAGAAACATAGAAGATGAAGAATGCGCTCAATGTAATGCCCACTTCAAAGAGGAGCAAGATTCCTTAATGATTAACATGACCCATATCACTAACTTGCTTGAGCAAACACTCTAAGTGGATGCCCATCTAATTGGCATATGACTTTGTAACAATTCAGCCTAGAGAAATGATGGGTAGACAAAGTCAAGAATCTTGGTGTAATACAATATTTGTACAATCAACCATACCTTCACTGGCTTCAGCAGTTGTAGATGCATTCGTTAATAAGTCCCAAAAGATAAAATCCTTTGAGGACATTGATCATGGCATAATAATAGTGTTGGAAGCCAAAATAAAGGTTATCGAAGGAGTGGACTTGTATGATCCTGTTCAAGCCATCGAGATGTTTCTAGTCCCGATTGTGGTTGTACCAAAGTTTTGTGTGCTCAAACTCAATGTCTTGTCACTCACCTTAAGTCTCATTGCAACAAAATGACAGAAGTAGTGTATGATAAAAAATTGTTAATATACTTCTTTCAAGATAGTATGAGTGGGGCAACGTTAAGCTAGTACACAAGATTGGACAATATGAAAAACCTATAAGTGGAAAGACCTTGTAGATCCTTTCATCAAGTAAAATAAGTACAACATAAACTTCATTCCACAAAGATCTAGCCTACAAGGTATGGAAATAGGTGATAGGGAATTTATCCGAGAATATACCCAGAGGTGGTTTGGTGTAGTTACTCAAATGGGTCTTACACTGCTAGAAAGGGAGATGGTTAGCTTGCTTAAAACACTCTACTTTGAGTTCCTAATTAGAAGTGCATCCCTGCACTTTACTGACCTAGTGGTTGTGGCCGAAAAGATTGAACAAGCTATTGAAGTAGATACTGTGAATTTTAAAGTCATGATGGAATCCGATATGGGGAATGGCTCTCAAATTGGGAATCTAGTTCGATCGGATCTCACTATATCATTGGCTACTCAAATGTCACTGCCAAAGATTGACATACCTTTACCACTTTAAGGTATTTACCAACATCTCTTGAACATTAGACATATCCATTAGATACCATAAGATCATCATTCTCTAAGTGGTACAATCCAAATGAGAAATGTGAACATCATGATGGGATCATCGCCCATTCAATCAAAAGCTGCAAGAATTTCAGGTATTAAGTCCGAAAGCTGGGAAGAAAGGGACAAGTTGAGTTTGTGAATGATAATGTCATCTATCACATTGTCACTAGATCATCATGAGCACAAGAAATGGTTGGTAAGCACTGACAAGACACAAATGTCGTCGAGAAATTTGACCTAATAAAGAGTGGCATTTGCCAAACTTTACTATTCAACATTTTAGCTTTAGGGTTACATCGCATATTTTAATGAAACAAGCCTTTTTAGTCTCTTTATTGTTTTGAAATTAAAAGATGTTTTTGTGAAAGTAATAACTTGACATTATATTGTTGTCCATAATTGGATAATATATAATGGCAACAATGATCGAACCCTAAGTTGCGTAATGCAAGATGTTAAGAGGCAATTGCTACCTTTTTGAAACTCATAAAACTGACTTTTAAAGTATTTTGACCATATCAATTTTGTAAAAACCCTTTTGTCAAAATAATCCTAGAAACAGTGTTTAGACATTCTTTTCTAAGGTGGTGAACGAATCATTCAAGCAATTCTTATTTTGAGATGACCACATAAATTTGAACCAAGATATAAAAAATGAAAAATGCATAAAAAGCTCACACCCCTATGTCTCTTGGGCCATGTTTTAATTGTATGCATAATTGCATGTAGTTTGATTTTCTAGTCATTGATTCATAAAAACATAAGTCTTTATGCAAAAATTCCAAACAATTACACTGAACGAGGAAAACATTTATCGGTTCTAATCGCTTGTGCTTGAAATGATGAAAAGTCATCTTTGTTATCCCTTCACATTCTAAAATATATCCCTTGTGGACTATTTAAGCTTGAATAAGTTTTTATTTGTAAAAAAACTCAATAAGATTACACCTCACACTAAGAGGCAAATGAAAATTCCAACAGCCAAATGTCGATCCAAACTAAGATCATACCCCACACTAGGGGGCAAACAAAAATTTAAAGATCAGAATCAAAATAAGGTTATGAAAAGCCAAAGCACCCGAGAAATCCAGATGTTGGGGGAAATTCTTAAATAAATAAATAAAATGACCAAGTCAAGGTCAAAACAAAATAAAAATGCCCCACCAAAGCAATCAAAAAGGCAAATCAAAGAAATATATAAAAAGAAAAGATTGAAAGACACAATGACAATGATCCTAGATCTTTAAAACCTTGAAACACTTTTTAAGACTACAAATCTTTTTCTTTCATAGTCGAAAGTCATAGCCTCATTGCGTGTCTTTAAAAGTCTTTTCTAATCAAGGGACCAATAAATGACATTCTCAAAATGCAAAAGAACTTTTTCATAAGAATCATGACATTACAAATAAAAACTACTCGTTATTATTCATACTAATAAAATAAGTGCTAAAAAAGAGACAAATTTTGTCAACAAAATCTCAACTTTTTACTTGAGCCTCTTGCTTTGAAACTTAAAAATATAGAAGATCATCTCATCTTGTACCTTCACCAGACCAAATCATCTTTTTCCAAAGAGATATTAAACCTTTGGGAATTGTAAGAAATTCAAAATAAAAAAAAATTTAAGCTTAAATCGGTTAAATTTCTGTTTTCAAAATGCAAAAAAATCATTTGAGCCAAGAACAACCCTAACTTTAAGGTAATATTTCTTTCTCAATCCATACCTTGTCAATCATCAATAAAATATCTCTTAGCGTTGAATGGTGTGTTTTGAGTCTTCAACCAAATAAGTTTAAACTTCAAGAATGCTTTCAAAATTTATGTCTCTCTGATTTCATTTCCATAATTAGACTTGAATGAACATGATTCTTGAAATTTGTGATTGATTCTAAAACAAGAAAGATTTAAAAAAAAAAAAAAGGTCATCAACCGAGTATGCAAAGTCCTTGAAAAAATGACATTGACACTTTTTATAAGTCATCCTTAATAAGTCAAGTAGTCAGGGGGCAATGTAGTGGATCTTGAGAAGGATGACAAACAATATCTAGATTAGTTGGGGGGCAAAAAAGCGCATAATCAAATAATGATTATGTAAAATCCATCAAAGCTATGAATAAAATATGGTGATGACAAATGCCTCTTGATGATAAGCATAAGAATGAGCATAACTAAATCAGCTTAGGATAATGTTGCTTAAGGGCAATCTATGATTTGACAAACTCTATCAGCAGTTGAGAGTAATGTTACACTTGGGGGGCAATTTACCATAATCATTGACAATAGATGATTTGATGAACTCCTTCAGAAAGTAAGAGTAGTAGAGTCCTGCTTCTCCATTAAAGTGAGTGGGCAATGATGCAAGAATGACTATGATACCTTAAAAATGTTACCTGAGGATAATATTGCTTAAGGGCAATCTATGATTTGACAAACTCTATTAGCAGTTGAGAGTAATGCTACACTTGGGGGGCAATTTACCATAATCATTGGGCAATCATATGTTACCTAAGGATAATGTTCTTAAGGACAATCTATGATTTGACAAATTCTATCAGCAGTTGAGAGTAATGCTACACTTGGGGGGCAATTTACCATAATCATTAACAATAGATAATTTGATGAACTCCTTCAAAAAGTAAGAGTAATGAAGTCTTGCTTCTCCATTAAAGTGAGTGGGCAATGATGCAAGAATGACTATGATACCTTAAAAATGTTATCACATGAATACATCAGTTTAGAGCAACTTACAACAATCATTGATAGCATATGATTTGATGAACCCCTTCATAAAGTAAGAGTAATGGAGCACCACTTATCCATCAAAATAAGCAAGCAATGGTGCAAAAATACCATAAATTGGAGTGCATCATCCAATCAGGGGCAACATTATGGTTAAAAGCGTTTGTCACTTCTCAAAAAATGGTTAAGTGAGCAGATCTTCATTTATTGCCTAAAGGTTTAGGCAATGCGACAAATAGGCAACCAAATACATTGATTACATGGGCAAAACCCGAGCGAGTTGATTTAACAAAAAAACAATCAAATACATTGATCACATGGACCAAACCTGAGTGAGCTAAAGGATTTAAGCTTAGCAACTAGGAGGCCAGATCGATACCAACAAACCTTTCCACTAATAGTGTGCTTTCTAGCCCTCAAAACAAGATAATATGCTTTCTAACCCTATCTTTTTTTCTTCTGAGTGCGTTTTCTAGCCCTTACAAGAAGATAGTGCACCAGCAAACCCTATCCTTTTCTTTCTGAGTACGCTTTTTAACCCTATCTCTTTTCTTCTGAGTGCACTTTCTAGCCCTTACTTCTAAAACTTTCATTAAAGATCATCAATCTTTGAGGTATCTATGAGTATCTCAAAATTTTGGAAGGATTAACTTTTTCTTGATATGGTAAATCCACAACCTTTTATCTTTTCTGCTTTACAAGTTTACTATCTAAAATCTTTTACGAGACTTTCTATCGTAAATATTGTAAAGAGATGACAACTTTTATAACCCAAATTTTAACTGTTTTTTCTAAGTATTTTCAAAATACAAAAAAAAATTACAAAAAAATTTGTTCTTAATGTATTGGGGTAATTTTTCCACGTCTTCTAAAAAGAATTCAAATTTCTTTTCAACAAGTTCAACTTTTAATGCGTTATTTCAAAATTATTGATTTTTTTCCATCGAGTTGATGTTGCCTTTTTTAAAAAAATTAAAATACAAAAAATAAGAAAAATTTAAAAAAAATTGGATAAAAAGACCAAAATACAAAGGAAAAAAATGAGGGACCAAAGCGTTTTCGAAACCAGGAATTTGGGAGGAAAATGACAAATCAATTTGCTTATAAATATGTGGTTATCTCACATAAGAAAAGGGTAAGGGAGATAAAAAAAAAAATCAAATACAAAAAAGCTAAAAAAATATTCCTCCACATTTTTCTCTCCAAATATCTCATATACAAAACCCTAGCCCACATTTATACCTAAGTAGCTGCCATAAAAACAATAGCAACCCTTCTCCAATCTCTCCCATCTTCTACCAATTACTCACCCTCCCTACGGTCTCTCTTTTGTCCACTAACCAATACCAGAAAACCCAACAAACACTCCACCATTACCAGCATCCTTCAACCTCTAGTCGAGAGACCCATAAAAATCCTAAACCCAATTTTGAATCTCTACCGCCAGACATTCAAATGAGAGCAAAAATGACCCCTTTTTCTTCGTTGTCACTATCGCCTGCAAATTAAAACCACATCTTCACTAATATCTCCTCAACAACAGCACAATGACTGACCACGATAACGCCACCAAGAAAAGAAACCATTCTACCTTTTCCATCGATAACAGCTCCCATATTGGTCGAAAGAAATAGCATATGTTCTGGCCACCTACAGATGCCATTAGTGTCGAAGCTACCTAACAACCTTATCACAAATCCACCAAAACCAAGCACCACCACACAGTTGACAGTCTCTCTTCTCTCTAACCACCATCAGAAGCTACAATAACATCCAAACAACCCCTTTCCCTCTCGACAAGCAGCAACAATATTAGACAATAGCCTTCTCACGCTAGCCTCTTCCTCCTCACTAATTTCTCCTTTCGGTACAACCACCTGAAAAAGAATTAAAACTGAGAGGAAGAAAGAATCAAGTCTAAGAAAAAAGAGAAACAAAAGTAAAAGCAATTGTTTATGTGCTTTTTTTTTTGTTTTACAGGTTATGGTGTATGACATCATCGCTACATACATGAAGAGGAATAAGAGATCTACCCAATCCACCTATTTTTTGCTTTATTATAGATGACACGTGGGTTCACACGGCACTTGTGGCAGTGGTGCATGAGACCCACGCGCCGCTATTGTTCCTCCAATTCCAGAGGCTTCGCGACACTGTTCTGAATAATAGCAACTTCCCTAGATTGTTTTGTGAATTGTTTTCTTATGGAAAGCCCTATAACATGATAAAAAAAAATTACTGTCATTGCAATACCTATCGATGAGGTTCTAAATAAAATTCACATGAAAAATGAGTTTTTCACGGGATGTAATCCTAGGCTAAGATGTGTATACTTAATATGGACTTTGTATTTGAGCTTACTAGTAGTTAGGCTTGACCAATGACTAGAAGTTTGCCTAAGAAAACAATTCCTACAAGAGACTCTTTAGAGCTTAAGTTAGTAAGTGTGTAAGAGAAAATGAGAAAAATATAAGTATATGGAAGTGTTCAATATGAGAAAGTTATAACTTGTTTTGTTTACCAATGATCCAACGTTTGTATAGGCCTTAATCACGTCAGCTCACATTGGTAGTTACATGAAAATTGAATGGTATAAACATTGGCGTCCATTATTGAATGTAGTCTTTGGCATGTTATTAGTGAGTGGTTGGTGAACATCAATGATATTTTTACTATAAATAGCTATTGGTAGAGGAGAAAGGTGTTCTATTGAATAGAATATGCAATATCACCATTGACTAGAAAATTTGGTGTCAACCTTACATAAAAGTTTATACTTACAAAAAATATATTAGTAAATTATAAAATAATTTGTGTGTGGATGGTGCGCAGTTCCACATTATAAAAAATATTTAGTGTGTGTATATTGGACAATATGTTTGAAAAAGGCTGGAGGAGGACAAAAAACTTTGGCCATTTAGGCCTTAACGACATGCAATGATTGGTGGTCATGCCATGGTTGTTGCTATATCAAAGCAAAACCCATGGTCCATAGAGAGTGGTGATTGAAATTGGAAATTATTTTTTACAAGAATCTCCTTGATTAAAAAAAAAAAGAAATACTATAATAGTATTTATGAACGACACTAATTAAGTATTTAAAATTCATTTTTTTTAGTGTAATTGTATATACAGACAAAAATTGTACAAAATATGAGAAGCATTCCCCAAGAATTACAAAAACCCGTTACCAAGTCCAAATTACCTGAGGCAACAGGAAAACAAGTAAAAGTTAAGAGAAGTTCAAAAATTAGAAAAATAGACAGCCAAAACAACAGTAAGGGTACCCGTCTATTACGTATTTGGAAAACCCAAAATTGATCTACCGATTTTTCAAACAGAAGCTTTGAAACCAAGAATTTTTAGAAACTAGTCAATAGATTTCTAGAAAATCCAAAACTGATCAACTAGTCTTACAATAGCAGTAGACCTAAAGTGCAGAATTCAAAAGACAACCAATGTAAAGGAACCTCATGACATTGAAAGACGTCATATGTACCTGAGTGTGGCTGGAATCAGATACCTTGGTTTGAGCTTTATCAAATGGGACCGAATGAGCTTGAAAATCTCCTAACTAATATCTTAGTGAGCATGATAAATTTGATGGAAGACCTGATTATTCCTCTCATACTAGATGAAGTAAAACATGGCTGAGAGGACTAGTTGTGCAAACAGATGTATGAAATCTTTCTTTTTTCTGAAATACAAGGATGCTCACTTAAGTAAAGGTCATTATGTCATTGTAGGCCAACCTATAAAAGTCTTGTTCATAAGAGTTCCCCAAACCAAAGTAAAGAAAGGTTACTAAAAGAACATGTTGTCATGAGTCTCAACATGCAACCCACAAAGTATACATATCAATAAGGTGATAATTTGATAGGTATGAAGTCTGTACATGGTGTTAAGACAACTCAAACTAGCAAGCAATATGGTAAAAAAAAAAGTGTCTTGAAATTTGACTTGGAAAATAGAAGAAATGGTGCATAAATTATATTAGTCTCGAGTTTTGAAGAACCTTCCAATTCAAGTCGATAATAAACTTTCTTGATGAGTGAACCTTCTAGAAATAGAAGTTTGGTAAGGCAATCCTTGGATGAAATTCCTAAATAGTCTGTAGCTCCTAGCTCCTCGAGGGGAAAGCCCAAGTACCCTCCTTAATTATGTCCAAAACTTTTGCATCCCAGGGCAGCCTCGTGAAGGATAACATCCTAAAAGGTAAAAGGTCATAAAATTGTTGTCCATCTGATAACCAATAGTCAAGACAGAGAAATAGTTGTCCTATCACCTATGTGAGAGATAAATAGCCCTTCACATCAGTCTCTACTGAGAAGAATCTTCCTTCAAGACTAGGAAGGAGCTAAATGAAGTCTAATATATTAGAAAGACTTCCCTTTAAACAAGACATTATGCACTTAAACTGCCCAAACATAAGATATATACGATAGGAGCTTTTAGACATGTTTAAGAATGGTTTTTTTATTCCATGCCATGACCCTCTTTATCCCCAAACCCCCCCTCCTTTTTTTAAAGGGCAACAAATAGAAGCCAAACTACCTAAGTAGATAATAGAGCATGGAAGGATAAAAATAATCAACCAATATACATGAAAAGAGAGTAGAACAGATTCAAACAACTCAAGATGACCAAATTAAGTAAGGGATGCTGATGTCTAAAGCTTGATCCTAAAGATAATTTGCTCCACTAGAGATTTGACCTTTAACATGTAGTGATCCGACTCACCATCAGCATTCAGTTTGACATTCTTCGTAGCAAAAAGGTCACCAACCTCTACAACAGTCTACGACCTAAAATGGTAGACCAAATTAGAATGAAGTAGTTGACTTGTTCTAAAGGGCACTAGCTTCTAGGGTTACTATGTTATCCAACCAGTCATCTGGTTCCTTAGATTGTTGAACTGGTCAACCTATTTCAGTAGAAGAGTCGTCTTGGGTACTATTTTTCCTACAACAACTTTTAGGGGGATGCAATCCCATTTGCAAAAACGTTATATGCTTATAAGACATCACCTCTATTTTTAATCTTAAGCATGTCTTCTGCGTAACAATTCAGGGTCTTAACTGAAGCCTTACATGAGTGTCCAAAAACTTTATAAGTTTCATAAGCTTTTGGTTTCCACTCATAATCATTTGTAATCGAGATAGGTTCCAAAGATAACCTATATTTCAGCTGGAAACCTTAGACCATAAACAACGAGGCATCCAACTGAACATAAACCTAAGCGTAGTCAAGTTGGGTGCCTCTAAATGTTTGTTCATCACAAGCCAAAGGTCTTCCAACCATATTAGCGGCCATTCCAAGGTCCGCTTTATTCCAAAAAGGAAAAGGTAACTCTTATTGGCAAACACATGCATGCACTTTTGAGATTTTGTTCTTATTAAGTACAAAACAAATGAGGGTGTTATAGTTGAGGATAATGGTCTTCCCCCCACAAGCATCCACGATCCCTTTTCCATAAAAGAGTTAGCATCATTCCCACTCATGAGGTAGAAAATCAAGAAGCCTTGTTATTTTGTTATGACACTCTCAATGCTACACTTCTTCTATAACCGGAATGCAATAGAATTGGTCGCATAGTAGAGCATCTGAGAACCCGAGAAAAATCCCACCAAGCAGCGGTTCCTAACTTACTCTCATCAATGGTATTATCTGAGATTTCCAAAATAGTGTCAATCTCTTTCCTTGGGAAAGATATTATCTTAGCTTGGATGGTTGAGTTTGATACTTTCACTCTATTAGCCCATGAAGTGCTAAGGGTGGAGTTGGTGGTTTTCTTTTGTGCCATAGTGACAATTTAAATGACAGTAAACAATAAACAGTTAGGAGTAAGTCATTTACTTTGCACAACTCCACTAAAAGTTACAACCAAATCCAACAGTAGGTTGTGGAGAGATGGCCTCTGCAAAATTGGTGACATTTGTTTCCTCAGCTTTGGTCCAAAACTTGGAAACCAGTCTCCACCGTTCAAAATCAAGGGAACTAGGTGGCGAACCCACGATATAAATTTGAGTAAGATCCAATAGGTAGATTATAGAAAATGATCAAAGTGGCACGGTTATTTTACCTAGAAGTTCTTCTATAAAAATGCAGAAGTGTTGCGAGGGCAATAACTCCCTACTCAGTAATCGAAACAAAGATCCATTCAATCAGAAAGTGGAGTGAGTTAAGAAGAACAACATATCTGAAAATGAAAGAAATCAAATGGTGCTCAAAGTAGTTATAGCTCTGGAAACACCACTCTTTCTAATCTTTCTTCAAACCTTATCTCTCTAAAAAAAATTATTTTTTCATAATACTCGGTTAAGTACTTTGTCTTTTTTGTGGCTCACACATGTCATTAAAAAAAAAAATATTTTTTTGGCATAATATCTCCATTAAGGGAAAAAATAGTAATTAATTCTTACTAAATATAATAGTTTTCTAACATAGCAAAATAAGAAAAAGTTATTAAATATTAGTTTTTCATTTAACAAATTAAAACTATATAAAAAAGCCCTTTTTCTTTTCATTTAGATGGAATGCATGCATTAAGTTTCTTATACTATCTTGAAAAGAAAGGAAAATGATTTTTATTTTTTTTACAGTTGATTTGGAAAAATTAACCTCATTCTTATTTATCTTTGAATTAGTAGAGAACTTTTTTTAATTTAATCAATAATTTATTTTCTTTCCTTCAAGGTAATAAGAACAAAACAAGATTCTAACTTCTTCCTCATACTTTACTTTTAATTTTTTTTAAGTGAAGAATAACATTAGACTAAAGACAATCAGCAACAAAAGCATGTTGCTGAAAATTACAACACCAAATAACTTTATCATAAATGTGTTTTTTTTTCCTTGGTTGGACTGCAATTAATCTCTCAATCTTCAAAATCCATCAAACCTTTATTAATTTTGTGAATTATCAGAGTCATCACTAAACATGTTACTCAGAATTGAATATCCAGTACTAATTAAGGAGGGTGTGTGTTGCTTTTTAAAAGTTTAATAGAAAAAAAAATTTATTTAACAAATTATGTGTTTTTTTTTTACACTTGTCATTTTGTTTTAATTCAACATCGACACATAAGCTATTTATAATCAATTTTTGTTATTCTTTGAAAACAAAAGGAGTTTTCATGTGGAGCTATAGATATGAATCTTAGATTCATTAGTTTATTCTCTCTAAAAAAATAATAATAAAGTCTATATCTTTTTAAGGTTTACAAATCTTAAATAGACTAGAAACACTATCCCAATTGAGAAACAAAGTAAAAATCTGAAAATACAAAGGAAAGAAGCATAAAATCCAAAAAAATAATAATCATGAAATCTAAAAATAACAAGGAAAATAACAAAATTGTCAAAACCAGAGGTCTTTGCGAGATTTTGAATATCTAAAGATTTGATAGTTCGTGTAGTGACGTAGAGGTTGCTATAGGAAAAACAACATGCAGGAACTTCAGATAAAATTTGAGTCTGATTCAATAGTTTGATAAAACATTATAGTCTTTTTGAGTCATTATTATGGCTTGACATAACCAAATCTTCTCTTGAACTAGACCTGTTCCACTATCCATAAATGCACCAACTAAATCATCCATGTAATATGTCTGAGTAGGTCCTCATCTAGTTGTGATATATTCATATCTAACTGCTTAGAATCTTTTATTATCGTAGATCTGACTATATCACCATACCTATGAAGTTATTTAGTTGGTTAGAAAAAAAAAGAATTGGAAATAGAATTATTAATTATATTTCATTTTATTTGGTTGAAAAAAAAAACTTGTAAAACCCGACCCAACTTAAATCAATTACTAATCCAAAAACTAAATAAATTCATTGAGTTAACTTATAGAATATCGGGTCAATTATTTTATTTAAAAAAGTTATTAATATTGTCTTAAAGAGATTTGAATTATATTTAAATTACTAAAAATCTAATTGATTTTTATTAAATCAATATTTTATCCAAATAAATTAAAAACTTGGTTGAAAACAAACATTGAGTTTTTAAGTTTTTTTATTTAGCTTGGCTGCTAGGTTGCACACAGTTTTAGAATTACATAGAGATTATTTTAAAAAATATTTTTTATTTTTTAAAATTTAATTATAACTATTCAACATCTGTAAAGAGTTGGCTCTCACTCCAATACAACCCCCCCAGGGGACAATATCTGTAAAGAGTCTGCGGCTTTGGAGGATATCACTTTCAGCTACCCATCAGTCGACTAGTCCATCACTTGTAGGGACCACCAACTCTGCTAAATTGTCTTCTTTTCATTTTTTTATGTCACCCACCAATCAATCAAACCCACCCATTAGCCAATAATGCTCTTCTTAACAGTCACTTCCAAATTTTTCGAGCATGGTGTCTCATTTTCATTACATGAGAATTAAGGTAAGTACAGTTACAGCCTATCCATCTGGCTGGCTTAAAGAGTGTGCTTTGGATTTAGCTGCGGCTGTAGCTGAAAGCCTCAAAAAAAAAAAAAAAAAAAAAAAAAATCCTCATCCTTTAAGCCAAATGAAAGCTACTTATGTTATAAATAGGTTGATTAAATGGCTACATGTGTTATATAAAAAAATTCAAATTAAAACATTGTTTTTCAAACCTTTTATTTAATAGAAATTGAAAAAACATCT
>Ga0325404_1003140_pt1 | contig 17674 bp, 20 predicted proteins | sample PopdelMetagenome_18_FD_205664 | JGI IMG/M metagenome (GOLD analysis project Ga0325404, IMG submission 205664) | Populus deltoides microbial communities from Bellville, Georgia, United States - Xylem-Control-R1 | ecosystem: Host-associated > Plants > Phyllosphere > Stem > Wood/Secondary xylem... | reverse complement strand
CCTATTCTTGTCATTGAGATCTTTGACTGTTGGGGTATAGATTTCATGGGTCCATTTCCTCCATCATTTGGTTTCTTGTACATATTAGTCGCAGTAGATTATGTTTCAAAATGGATAGAGGCAATTACAAGTCGAAACAATGATCACAAAATGGTGATAAAGTTTTTGAAAGAAAATATTTTGAATCGATTTGGAATCCCTCGAGCCATGATAAGTGATGGTGGAACACATTTATGCAACAAGTCATTTGAGTCTTTAATGTAGAAATATGGAATCACACACAAAGTTACCACCCCTTATCATCCTCAGATAAGTGGACAAGTAGAACTTGCTAATAGAAAGATCAAACAGATCTTGGAGAAAACAGTTAACCATAATAGGAAAGAGTGGTGTTTAAGACTTAATGATGCATTTTGGGCTTATCGAACTGCTTATAAAACATCATTATGTATGCCACCTTATAGATTAGTCTATGAAAAACCTTGTCACTTGCCTGTGAAACTTGAAGATAAAGCTTATTGGGCTATTAAAGCTTTTAATTCAAACCTTGATGATGCTAGTCAGCTGCGAAAATTACAAATAAATGAGCTTGAGGAAATAAGAAATGATGCATATGAAAATTCAAGAATTCATAAAACAAGAATCAAAGAGTTTCATGACATGAAAATACTAAGAAAAACATTCAATGTTGGTCAAAAAGTCTTGCTTTATAATTGTCGACTCCATTTATTTCCTGGAAAACTAAGATCAAGATGGAGCGGTCCTTTTATTGTGAAACATGTGTATCCATATGGGGCCTATGATATCGAGAATCCAAAGCATGACAATGTTTTCAAGGTAAATGGGCATCGTTTGAAAGTTTACTTTGATAATTTTTCAATTGAAAATGACTCTATTGAATTGAGTGATCCTATATATAAAGATTGACTCCTTTTCTCACATTTTTTTTGTGTTTTTATTTGTGTGAATTTTGTTTTGCTAGTCTCTCTCAACCCCGGTCAAATGGCGGATAACGGTATTTCATGACTCTTAAATCGGTCTTTTAGTTTCTCATAATAACTAATATATGTGTATATATTTATGCAATTCTTTGCTCTTTCTCCTTTCTTTGCATCTCTTCTCCAATTCTCATTCGAAAATGGACACCATTCTTGAAAAATTGAAAAAGTATTTTCCCGTTTTGCCTCCAAATGCGATTGTAATAATTTACCGTGCTAGGTGTGCACGATTTAGGTTGTTAATGAATCATGGAATTCTTGAAGATATTCACTGGCTAATTGAAGCAAAGGTCCGATTATCAGGTGAGTCCTCCAATTCTTTCATTTCATACATGCCTAGGACAAGTAAAAGCACTTTTACAAAGAAACGTCGTGCAAAATGACTGAAAGTCTGTCACCGATGTGCCAGATAGACTTGTAATACACAATGTTGTTCTTTAGGAATGCTATCTATAAACCGTGAAGATAAAATATGATTCATTAAGGATGGCCTGAGTAAGGGGTCTTTAGATAATCTTTTATTGACTCTTGAGACGCACCCTAGTGGAGATGTGCATCATGCAATTTGATGATTTATGGCCCTATTTTTATAAAGAACATGATCGACTTAGTCTTGGGAATCTGACTAAAAAAGACTTTGTTTGTCAGTTTTTAAGAAAACTGGATGGGAAGCCTATCCCCAACCCAAAGAGGGCGTTTATGCCGTTCTTGGACGTAAAACCAAGGAAAGATGAGAGACACAATCACAAATACCTGTATATACACATGCTTTTTCAAAATAAATAAATAAATAGAGAGAGAGAGAGAGACTCCAGTTGGCCTACATATAGGTGGTATAATTGCATTTTCAATTTCTCATCTATAAAATCTTCTCTTCCTTCTCTTTATTTCTACTCAACCCATACATTCAATAGATATAGAAGTGTGTAGAAATGGCAGGTTCCTCAAGTCATCATATAAGAAATATTTGTGTTTTTCATGGATCCAATCCTAGGAAAGAAAAGGAGTTTTTAGAATCAGAAAATCATCTTAGTTAGGTACTAGCTGAGAGAAAGATTCATTTAATGTATAGGGGAGGTAGCCTTGGGTTAATGGGGTATGTGTCAATAGCTGTATTTTTAGGAGGTAGTCAAGTTTTGGGGGTCGTCCCCAAAGCTTTAGCAAAAAGGGACATAATTGGAAAAACAATTGGAAAGGAACTACATATCTTCATAATGTTTGATCGAATGAATACGATGTTTAACCATGCTAATGCCTTTATTGCTTTACTAGGTGGTCTGGGAACATTGAAAAAGATCTTTTATATTTTCTCTTGGGCCCAACTGCACATTCACCATAAACCTATAGGTTTGTTAAATGTTAATTGTTTTTATGATAATTTGTTGTCTTTTCTTGATCAAGCTGTGGAACATGAATTTCTAACATCTTCAGCACGACAAATCATAATCTATACTGCTACTGCTGAATAATTAATTGACCAACTACAATCTTTCATCCTTGTACTTGATCCCTCCATGAGTCGCATAAATTGGTCAACTATGAAAAGCAGTAAAAAGCTTAGATTGGATTTGAGCCTTCATTTGTGAAACCTTGTGTCCTTTGGTTTTATTAATAGCATTTTATTTTGTTTTGTTATTTCTTATATTTCTTTAAGTGTGTTTCAGGTTTGTCAGTGTTTGATGTTTCAGGTGATGTCTTTTATACTCTATCTTTCTACCTTAGGACATTGAGGACAATGTCTCGTTTTGGTTGGGGGGAGAGGGTAGTAGTTGACATAAAAAAAACTAACAAAATTTTTGCTATTATTAAAACCATTTGACAAAATTTTTATTAGGATGGCAGAGTAAGGAGAAATTTTATTGACTCTTAAGATGCATCTTAGTAAATATTTTTATCAAGGTCTATCAGAATACTTCTTGAAATATTCAAGTTTACAAACTTTCACATTGTTATCGCTTGATTCTGCTCATATACTCATTTAACAAGTATTCTTAAACATTCATTTTCACACACACACTTTAACATATGATTGTGGGTTGCACATTGAATTATTACATTATTTATGTTTTTTTGTTAAATGTAACAACTAAGGGAAAGGGATAGCATATAATTTGCAAAAAAAAAAATGATAATATTGATGATAATAAAAACGTAGATAAGTTTAGTTTTGTAGCCTCTCTAACCTAAACAATTAAGCTCGAAGGTGTGTTTTAACATCTGATACCCTAAAGTCAACTGACTTGGGAGCTATTGGCACAAAGCTTGTTACATGGGTTAAGGAGAAAAGCTTAAGGGAATCAAACATTGCATTATCTACGTATTAGTATCAGCAACTCGAGTTACTAAGCTCGTAGGTGTGTCTCAACACCTAATGCACTAAGACCAACTGGTCTGGGAGTCATTAGCTGAAAGCTCGTTACATGGGTTAAAGATGCATTGTGTTTTAAGTTATATGTATATATATTAAAAAAAAAAGATAATAATCCCAACCCAAGGAAGTTAACCTTAAACATTAGATCAAAATATTCTCTATGAATACTACTATAGACTTAGATAGATAACATTCATATCTTTCTACACATATATGGCAAGCAAAAACAAAGAAAAAGCATAGAAATCACAGGCTTCAAAGACAAGTGTCACATTCTACCAGTTTTGACCTTCGACCATTTCGACTTGAATATCTTGAGTTAGAGAAGTCCATTTGATGCAAACTCTATTGGATTCTTGACTCAAAGAACTATCAACCTAAAAAATGTCAGCAGAAATAGAGCTTGTATTAGAGAGATATGATTTTTATAAAGCAACCTATAAATTCTACCAACAAACAAGTTTTGTGAAAAAACAAGTCCAACTTACTTCGCAAGCATCCAAACCGATATGACAATTATTTCTTCGTATGGAAAAGGTATTTATTTGGGCAATTTGACATCTCTAAGCCCAAATTCAAAGTTTGAAGATTTTATGCAAGACTATTTTTCCTTCTTTTTAGAAAAATAGTTATTGTACTACTTAAATGTAGATTGTCTACTTTGGGAAGGACTACTATTATTTTGGAAGATACAAACTGTTTCTTTTCAGATAAAAAGTAGGAGAGAAAGAAATAGGGAGACGACCAGAAAGAAGAAAGAAGAAAGAAACCCTCACCCTTTTCTTTTATATCTGAAATTATATTTTTATCTTTTCTCTTCCTTAGTTTTTTGATTAACATGCAAGACTATGTTATTTTTCTTCATTGAAAAGATACAAAAACCTTTAGATTTCAAAAATTATGAGATCTATTTTATCTTTTCTTTTCAGTTTGTATGATAAGTATGAATGTTTTCCTATGCTAATTTTCTAAGATTGTTTAGTTTGATTGTTAGAGCGAACTCTAAGTTATTATTCTATCCAATCTATTATTAAGTTTGCTATCAAAACTAGAGTTGTGATATTTAAACTTGTGAAGCGACTAAGTTTAATAATTATAACAGGTTGTTGCTCTACAACATCTCAATAGAGCTTTTGGCCATGGTAGGGTTTCTCCTACCTATCCTCCTCTGTAATGCTTTCTGCCTGGTATATCAGATGGCATGCTTGCCTTCTGGCATAATATGGAGTCGTGCAACTCATGCTTTTTTGATAGTTGATTGCGAGTTCTTCTTGCTTTGTTATAGTTTGCTGCTGTTGTCGACTCTATTTTGTTACAATTTGTTATGTATATGTCATATTTCTCCTTTTGGTTGTGTTGTTGTTGGGCTGCTGGACTTTAGGTAGTCTCTACTACTTAATGGTTGTGTGGAGTCTGTTTGTTTCTGCTGTTTTGGCTGTAGAAGGCTTGTTGATGCTACATCTGTTGGGTAGCTATGTTGTGCTTGTATGCTGCTTTGCTGCTGGTGAAGTTTGTCCTGGGACTGCTTGCTGCTTTTCCTACTGGTCTTGTCAAGCTTTTGTCTTGTGTGGTTCGACTCTTGTGGCTGGTTACTTGAGACCTTGAATGTTTGTTGGAGTTGATGCTAGCTTTCCTTCCTAGCTTGTGTTATGCAGTTTAGTTAGCTCATTGCTACTATATGCAGCTCGGTATGTTGTGCTTCTTGAAGCTGGCTGGAATTATATACTGCTGTTTGATGTGCTAGTAACTGGAGTTGAGGCTTCACCCTCCAGCTTGTTGTGACTGGGAATTGCTGGCCAATTCTTGTATGTTTGCTCTCTTCAGGACAATTTTGTTTTACCTAGTGGCTGCAGTGGGGACTGTTCTCCTACTATAGCTCTTAGGTGCTCGTTGTGGTGCTGGCTTGTCCCTCTCAACTGTAGGTTTAAGCTTCTCTGTTCGGTCTATTTCTGTAGGGTGTTCTGTTAGTTTGCTTCTGTTGTGCTGCTGCTCATCTATTGGAGAAAAGGCCAGTTGTCTGCTATATTGCAAGTCGAGCCTTTCCTTATGGTTGCTTTCAACAGAGGAGCTTGATGGAGCATGTTATGGTGGCAATTAGTCGCTGCTGTAGAGTAGATACGGTTTGTTAAAATGGATAAGGCTCTCTGCTGATGCTGCCCTCTGGGTCGGTATGGGTATGAGTCTTGTCTGGCTGGATCTTTGTTTTTAGTTTCTTGTTTGTGCTGCCCTATTGCACCGGTTGTTTTCTGTATGACCCTCCTACTGTTGCATATGCAGTGTTTTGCACATGATTGCTGCTTTTGGTTGCTTTCCTATTCCTGCTCTAGGGGACTTGATTGGGTCTCCCCGAGCGTTGGCTGTTAGTTTGCTGTTACAGGCCCTCTTGGGTGTTGTACGTTGGTTTGATGGAGTGGATTGCTAGCTTCTGAGTCACTATTGCTCCTGCCATGTTTACTCTATTGATGCCTCCTCTGTTGGTTGCTAGTAAGCCATTTACATAGAAATGTGCAGTTTGCTACTGTTGTGCTCCTGTTCACCAGCTGGGTTTTAATGCTGCCTATTTGTGATGGTGCATCTTGATGTTGGTGTTGTACTTTTCTTTGCTTTTCCTAGCCTGCTCTGGATCGCTCCTGTAGGATGTATTTTAGCACCTTTGTGCTGGTTTTGTGTTGCTCTAGAGGCTGTGTCCGTCTACTAGGCTTGAAGAAGCTTGTCGCTATTGGTGGGACTCTAATGGTTATGCGTTCTGATGGTCTACTGCAGCTTGTATATCTGTTGTTGGCTGGTTTGCTGTTTGCTACGCGTGCTGCTGGTCTGTTGTCAATGCGTGGTGGCGGTTGTGCATCTCTACCGCCAGATATGTCCATATCCTCTGCTTTTGGCGCATGTTTGTTGATTTTGTTAAGCTTGCTAGTTTTGCTATCTTTGTTCACGGGAGCATGTTCTCTTTTTGGTTGTGTTTGCTTGTTCAGAGGAGCTTGTTCCTTTTGTTCGCTTATATGTACATGCCTGTATACTCTGATTTGCTGGTTTCCAGCTTTGTTTTACTTTTGATCTATACAATTACTTACATTTGATAAATAAAAAAAAATATGGCAGATCCATGTTAGGGTTAGTTACACTATGAATCAGTTAACTAACTAATGTTAAGGAAAGAAAAATATTCAGAATATAAATTGACGTATCGTTTCAATGATTAATTTGATTTTCATAGGTGGAAGTTTACTTGAGACCAAGGTTTTTCTCTTAATAAGTTTCAATTTATTTAATCTAGTTTGATTACTTTATTTTCTTTACCATAACATAGCTTAGATAACCTCAAAACCCGCCAACTTTGAATCATTTAGCATAAAGACCTAAACTAGATCTTCCTCGTGAGACCGACCCCTTGTTTGCTCTATACTATCTTATTTGTTTAAGCTAGGGTAATTAATTTATGTGACCACGACATCGCAACAACATTGCATTACTAGAAACTTATAGTGTCCATATCAAAAATGTAGTTTTTGGCATATCCTACAACTTAATCCTTAACCAGTAGTACCCTGACATTATGTCTATTTTCAAAAATACCTTGGCCCTTTAAGTTGGTCAAACAAATCCTCTATCCGTGAAAATGGATATATATTCTTCACTATTACCCTATTCAGCTGGTTGTAATCTATGCAAAGTCTAAACGTCCCACCCTTATTTTTCACAAATATGACCGGAGATCTCTAGCGTGAACTACTCGAGTGTATGAACCCTTTTTATAGTAATTCATGCAGCTGAACTTTAAACTCAACCAATTTTGCTGGTATTATCCTATATAGTGCCTGAGCTATAATAGAAGTACCAAGTAATATATCAATGAAAACTTCTACTTTTCTCTTTGGGGGTGTCATAACCCATTTTTGGGTTATTCCTTAAATTTACATTTTCTCTTCCAAAAATCAAAAAATATATTCGGACTAAAAACAAAAATCCAAAAAAATAATAATAACAATGAGAAGAGGATGTTGGAGTGCCCAGAAAATGGCTAGAAATTGGTTGAGGAGGTTCAAAAGTACAAAGATTCAAATTTGACAGTATATTTTTGATAGATGAAGAGCCTTATTGACAAATAAAATTCAATTTGAAGAAAAAATATCCAAAAACAATTATTTATAGACTTAATTAAATTTTATTAGTGGTTTAATTGAATTTATATAGGGTTTGATTGCAAGAAAAATTGATTTTTAAGTCAATTTGGGCTTTAATTGGAAGAAATTCGAGTTCAGGGGCCAAATTACAATTTTTTAAGAGTTAATTTGGCCAAATCAAGGGCTTAATTGCATAAATATTAAAGTTTAATTTTCATTTGGGGACTTGATTAAATAAATTTAAAACCAAGGACCAAATTGCAAAAAGGCGCTGGAGTCTGGGGTTTGAATTAAGGTTCGTAAAGGGTGAAATTGAAAGTTTGAGGCCAATCAGGAGTGCAATTAGATATAAATCACAAATTAAATGACTAAAGCGTAATTTGCAGAAAAATGACTGTTCATCACCTTCTTTAGAGGGCCTGCACGAGTGGCTACCTTCCCAAGACATTTAAACCTTCGCTTCTTCACCAAGTTAGATGAAACTTACATGCAAACGATCCCCTGACACCTAACTACATGTTGTTGTAAACCGTTTGGGCTGATCGAGGCCTTAGAGGCGGTGGCACTGCCCCAAAGTGGCTAACCCGGCCAGCCATTTTCCTGCACAAAACTGACAGTTCATCATTCCTACTTTGAACCAATGGTTGGGATGCTTTCGGGTCAAACCAAGGGCTGAGATTTGGCACTAGAAGAGAGAAAGTGTCCCTCTTCTAACGCCTATAAATATATTTGATTTTCATGGTCCAGGAGTGGAGAGAATTGGGTCCGAAATTGACAAAAAAAAGCCTCTCCCCCTTATTTCTGCTGCTAGCCGAACCTTTCTCCTCTCTCTTGCTCTTTTTCAGGCCGCCAAAACCTTCACCACTGACTTGACAACCTCCATTGCTACCATAAGAACTGCCCTGAGCCACCATCGACAACAACACCACCACCATCAGAAACAGATAGTAGTAGGGAAGAACGAAACAGAAACCGGCAGCAACCACTGTTTGCTACCACATCAACACCACCAAGAGCCGCCGCCAGCACTGCCAACACCGTTAGGTCAGCTTTTGTCTTCTTCTTCTGCTCCGCAACCTCCACTGTTATGCAAAGTGAATAGCGGAGAGCTCCCCCATTGTTCCCTAAGCCGGACAGAACCGACCCAGACCAAAATGGCTAGGCCGGGTCCGACCTAGTCCAAATTTTGTTTTTCAAAAATAAGCAGTCTCTCAAAGATTTTTAAAAAAATCATATCATATTTTCATAGAGAAAACACACACAAAAATCAAAAATTTATTTTAGCATGCATTTTGACTTTAATAACAAGTTTATTAAAGCCATGAAAACTAGGCCAAATTTCAAAAAACACCAAAAAAAATATTTTTTTCTTTTAGTATCTAGGATTATGAATTTATACGTACAACGTATTCCCGATATTAAAAGGTAGTTATTTTATATGAACATTAGAACGGTTAGACTTTTTCCCGATAAGATAATGATCTTCTTATGGATGACTTATCTTAAACCTTAGACAGACCAACAATTAAAAAAAAAACACGACAAGACCTTAGTTTTTGATCAGACAATTAAACAATGTAGCTTACCTCAAGTAAAGCGTATTTGGGGTGCTAATAACTTCTCTTTATACAACTAGTCTTCGTACTTAATTTCTGAGACCAGTTAGGGTTCCTAGTGATCAAAATGAGTGATGGAAAGATCCTTAGGGATTGTAATTGGTTGTATGGAACGATTGTTATGAAATGATGTATGAACATTAGTTGATATTGTGCATCTATCTAGAATCACTAGTACAATTCTAAACATGAGTTGTAAATAGGAAAGTAGGAGTGTGAGTAAGGATAATAGATGTTATAATGCATGAAAACACTTAGTGTGCTTGTCAAATTTATCTCTCATGTAACTAAAATTCTGACAGTTTTACTAGCTAGCTTCTAGTTGAAATTACAACTTGAAAATAATGTAATTTGGAGTTGGAGTCCGTGTGAAAGTTGTAGGTATGAATTTTATATTTCAAATGAAACTAATATTGACTTATTTGAATCTGTATAACTCTAGATATGAGAAAAACACTAAGTAAAGGTCCAAACAGACATAGTAATAGACAAATTTTGGGTGCTATTATAATTGTTAATTTTGAGCCTTAAAAAAATATAATTTGGAGTTAGTGTCTTTATACAAATTGTAGGTATAGATGTTACATTTCCAATGGAACTAGTCTTGACTTATTTGGATTTGTATAACACATATAAGAGTAAAACACTGAGTAAAGGTATAGACTAACATAGTACTGGAAAGATTTCTTATGCTACAGTAATAAGTGAGTTTAGACATGTAGATGGCAACACTAGGCATTGTGTCCATGAACGTTGTAGCCCTATATATTAGTTTTCCATATAGGTTAATCATAGGAGGATGATGTAGGCTCTCCTTTCCTTATATTTCTATTTAAGTTAATAAGTCCTTTAAATTAAATCATGGGCAATGAAAGTTACTTTCTAGTTGTTCCTAATAAAAAAGAAATTCATGTGGTTGTCTTTATTTTTGAATGAAAACCATTGTGTTGTTATTTCTAATCAGTGGAAACCATGGTGTTGTTGTTTTAAAATAATAGAAACCATTGAAACTATCCTCGATTATATAATGGAAACCATTATGGAGGACGATTAATCAATGCTAAAAAGTTTATATAACAAGGGGGGTTGATTGGTAACTTAAGACTTAATATTCTTAAATGTACTACTAAGTCAAAGCAAATGTTAATGGGGTGATAATGTAACAAACAATTGTGATACCTAAAAAATAGAAAATATGGTAATGTTACAAACAAATTATGTTAAGCAATGATGGTGATGTATAAATATGAGATTAATATGTGTGATTACTTCAAGGATTATACCTAAGGAAATCGGTGACTAAGGAAATGAAATATTAATTATTGATTAGGGAATCAAAAATTGAGAAAAGGATTTGCTATGTAGTGATGTATAGTCGGCAACCTTAGATTTGAATGTATTATGTAATTCATCGTGAAGGCAACGTTGAAAGTGACAAATATGAACTTAAATGCCATAGCAGCTGGTGCGTGATCCAATATGTATATGATGTAATCGATGTTAAAAGAATTCTAGATAAACATATTGTTTCTCTTTCCCTATGGAAACCACATACATATACTATATGGCAAGTTATTAAATTTGTAATGTTATTTTAGTTGCTATGATGAGCACAAGTATCATCATATGAGTTGAGGTATTATTAAACTTGAGTTGAATATTTTGAGCAAGGATATTAAAGGTGCTTCTAGACATAATGATTCCTTTCCCTCATGAAAATCATGAGCATACATCTTCTTGATGACTAATAACTCTTATAATGCTATATATGTTGCAGGTCTATGTCACGAAGTGGGCCAGCGTTGATTGTGTCGTTTCACTATTTATAATTTTGTTAGGTACTTATTTTATGTACTATAAATATTTAAAATTGTATTAATAACTTCACCTTGAAATGTACTAAATGGTATGATTGTATTTCTAGTATTTGGTTATTGAATCTCTTTTGTTATGTGTGTGTATGTATATCTATTTCACTTATGTTTTAAGTAAATGGAAAATGAAAAGAATATAAGATGAATTGTGATAAGCGATGTGAAAGAATCAAATGGAGAAATAATTAAATTGGTGGGTGGTTGAAGGCTACTACATGTATGTAATAGAGTTATTTGATATTATGTTACCCATAAGGATAAGAAAAGAATTGAGGAAAAGTATACGTTACAGGGGAAACTCTGTTGTAAATTTGATAAACTAAAGGATCAATAATGGAATGTATTGTTAGATAGATTTTACAAAAAAAAAAATCCCCATTATACTCAGACATAATGATTAGTGTACATGGAAATTTTATGTTGTTACACTATCCCTGGATATAATCAGCTCTCCAAGGACAATCCTTTTTAAAATATCCATGCCCTCTACAATAGTAACATCAACTAACCAAATAGGGGCAGTTCTACCATCTATGTTCATTATGCCTATAAATGTAGCATCACTTTAGCAAAGCAGAATAATTAATGGTCTTCTACTTTGAAGTCCCTCCAACATGACTACCTTTAATATTCTATTGTCCCTCAGCCGATCCTCCACCTATACTTTAAAAAGGCCTAATAACTTTTTTTTCCTGACTAGACACTCTTTTTATCTTTTTATATTAGACAATCTACCCTCATTTTCCCTTCTTAAAAAGGGGAGGTCTAGGAGGTTTACCCAAAGAGTAATCATACTTCTTTTTTTTAACACTAAATTGGCCCTGTCGACCTTTATTATACACCTTTTTAATGCCTGGGCTGCTTCAACCAAGTCTCTCATCATCCTAAATTTTAATGCCATCGACCTGCTTCAAATCATGTCTTAACCCATTCTAAAATCTTCAGAGCATGATGTGGGGCAAACATAGAGAGGTCATGATACCTATTCTCATACTCCAAGACCGACATATCCCCCTGCCTTGAAGCCAAGAATTATTATTCTTTCATCTTGTGATGATATGTAAAGTAAAACTGATTTTCAAATTCTACTCTAAAATCACTTTGGGTCCATAACCATGTGGGCCTCCTTGACTATAAAGTCTCACACCAAGACTGTGCTCTATCTGATAATAATTGAGTGGCATGGTCCACTCTCAACTCATCTAGTACCATTATCCAAACCAAGGTCTTCTCTACCTTCTTAATCCATCTACCTGTAATTTCTGCATCTTGATCCCCCGAGAAAGGTTTATAGCCCATCTGCCTTAGACTTTTCATTATCTGCACTAAGGCAACCATATTATTTTTAGATGTCATGACTACTGGAGCGACTAGCACTATTGGAGATACTAAGGTTGTAAAGGTTGATGCATTAGTCATGGTACCGACCATTGCCCTTATTATCCATGCAATAAGATTAGGATCAACATACAGAGTGGGGGCTCTTATAGGTGCCACTGATGGAGGCATAGTTGTTTGCCCCTAACAATCTACTCTCTATGGTCGCAACACTCTAGCTTGTCTAGAGGTGGTATAATCTCGGAGCCTAAATGACTCTCTTGTCTTGACTGAGTAGCAGCCGATGGCACATGAGAGGTATTATCTGCCTAAGGTTCCTTCCATTAGGATCCATATTTCGAATACTCCATTTCGAATACTCCATTATACCGAAGAGGGATTTGTTCTTATACAATGCCTTGTACAAACCATCCTAAAACAATTTTAACATGTATCAATTTCCATGATAAATTCTGAACTCATGTCAGGGCTATGATACTAACTGTAACATCATCAATATTTATATACAATTGCAACATGATTTCTTCATGTTAATTCCATGTATTTATAATGTTTTTTGTTCAAATGGTTAACTGGATTAAGCTGGAACCTTACATTATCATCTTGTTTATCATATATGTGTGGACATATTATAATCATCATTTACCTTTTTCTAATTACATTAAGACAAAAAAATTTAGTCGGGAGTTTACATTTTTAACCTTCATGGTTGCAAGATAATCTTTGCAGTTCATTCTATTATTACTTTCCTTGCCATAATGATGGCAAGTTCCCTTATCATTCATGATGCCCCAAGTAGGTTTTTATGTTTGGATTGTAAGAGCAGGTCAACGTATAACTCATGGTCCATGACATGCCTAATTAGCCCAATTTTTTCAAACAACCAATTATCCTCAACACATATGTGTTCATCGAAGAACCCTCTGTCATCTTATAATGGAAAAATTCATTAGATATCTCATACCTCTCAGTCCTACTAATCACATCAAACAACTCTTTAAGATATATAATTATTATATGGGCATCCATATTTCCATGTTATATTTGAATTTCAATTGACATGGTTAACATCACGCTTGCAACATACTCATCATCATCAATATGAAATTGATATTTAGTCTTAACTTTATTATCAGTGTCCTCATTAAAGACAAGAGAATTTAAAAAGAATTCTCATATTAAGGTACTAGTCCAAAAAGTTTGGTTCAGTCAATTTATTAACATTATATATGCTATGTAGGGATATATTTATTTTTTTACTCATTGTAATCTATCAACCTTTTTATATAAAGATAGCAAATATGAGTTTCATGCATAAATATCTATAACTAAATTTAGATAAGGTCTTTAATTATAATTTGGTCTTCCACTATTTTTTTGCAAATTAATAACCCTCACTATTAATTTGGGAAATCTTGCTTAAATCTTTTAGTGGGCTAGAATCTCATTTAATTTATATGATCTTAAGCAACTTAACAAATCAAAATAAATTAAATTAGGTATATATAACATAGCATATGATGTAAACCTCATGATGACGTGGTCACGCAACCCACAATCAAGATTGATTCTACTAGCAGAAATTCGCTAAATAGCAATAGATTTACCAACGGAATATGTCTGTCGATAATTTGAGGTCGAAATTACTAATGAACACTTTTCCGTCTGTAATTCAGTCGGTAACTACCGATAAAAATTTTTCGACGGTAGTTACCGACTGAATTACGGATGGAAAAGTTTCCGAATTAAAAAAAAAAGCGGGTCGCCGACGTGGAGGTTTTGGCGGGTTATTTTTTCCTACTAATTCAAAACAACAGCCCGTACAGTGAAGTGACTGGTTCACCGTTTAAATTGCTGACAGACTCACCGAGGGATTTGAAATGGCAGATCCGTACGGTGACATGTCCATGTTTCCATCAGAATCACCAACGGAGTTTCCGTCAGTGAAACCGTCGGAAAAAGTTAATATATGACAGCTCTGCCGACCCTCTCCTCTCCTATTTCTCCTTCTTCTTCCTAATCCCAACTCTCCCCATCTACAAACAACCAGCCCCCCCTCCCCCCCAAAAAACAAATCTCCCTCATATCAGCACAACAAGTTATATTTCTTGAAGTTTTGTGGTTACAGCATCCGTGTTCTGATTTACCGATGGATTTTATCAATTTTTGTAAGTAATTCTATCTTTTTAAATTTTAACATTTAATTAAATGTCAATTTTATTGTTTTTTTAGTATATGTATTTTGTTAGTAGATGTACATGTTTTATTATTATTTCTCAAACAAACTTGTAGTATATGAATGTATAATTCTATACTTGTTATGGTTTGTTTTAGATTTTGTAAGATTGTATTTGTTTGTAAATTGTTAAAACTTTGTGGAACTACCGAAGTACATGTGATGTTTTGAAATAATTAATAGTTTGCTTAATGGGTCCGTTTAAAGTTTTATCAATGGTATTGCGGAGTGGTAATTTCCGTAAATTTATATATTTTAATTTGTATGGACGTTGATAAATGATAATGAATATTTAATATTTATGAGAAGTTGTGATTGGTTTGTTGGATAATCTTGAGGTAAAGTAATATTTTTGCAAGTTTATTTACCTAACTTAGTTAATTAATACATTATGTCATCATAATTTTATAGAGGTTCGATATAAATCATGGATGATTGTTCATGGATGTATCGAGATTCACCCCAAGGATTGCGGAGGATGGATTATTATAACGGGGTTCAGGGTTTTATTAATTTCGCAACATCTATTCCTAGAAATTTTACTGGAGGCGGTATTAGGTGTCCATGCAGGAAGTGTGAAAATAAAAAGTATCTGCATCAAGATGTTGTAATGATGCATCTTCTACACAAAGGGTTTATGGAGAATTACCAGTGTTGGTATGCACATGGAGAAGTATTTGTTAGCGAGAGTGAGAGGAGAATGGAAGAAACGGTGGTTGGGTCTACTTCTAGTGCTAGCAACGTGCATGAAGCGGCAAATGACAACACTAATCCTTACAGAAATATGGTTATGGATGCAATGAGAATGAATCAAGGTAATGGCAGTCAATGTCCAATCGTAGAAGAAGAACCTAATGCAGATGCAGCTAGGTTTTTTGATTTGTTGAAAGATTCTGACGAACCATTATGGGATGGCTGCACGAACCACAGTAAATTATCGGCCGTAGCACAGGTGTTCACCATCAAGTCAGATCACGGGTTGAGTGAGGCCGGGTATGACAAGATTATTGAATGGGCAAGAAGCATTTTACCTGAAGGGAACAGGCTGAAAGAGAACTTCTATGCTGCGAAGTCCATGATGAAACCCCTCGGTTTAGGATACCAGAAAATTGACATGTGCCCTAACTTCTGCATGTTATACTACCTTGAAAATGCTGAGATGTCCGAGTGCATGACATGCAGGCATTCCCGTTACAAACCTAGAACTGGCAGGGGAAAGACTCTAGTGGCATATAAAAAACTTAGATACTTCCCGATCACACCTAGAATGCAGAGGTTATTCATGTCACCAAGGACTGCTGAGCACATGACATGACACCAAGCACATCATGCGGTTGATGGAGTGATGGTTCATCCTTCTGACGGCGAAGCGTGGAAACGCTTTAACAGTGTTCATCCTCACTTTTCAGCTGAATCAAGGAATGTGCATCTTGGATTGTGTACAGACGAATTCAACCCATTTGGGTCATTTGCTGCTCCTTATTCTTGTTGGCCGGTCATACTCACAGTTTATAACTTGCCACCGGGAATGTGTATGAGGCTGGAGTTCATGTTTTTATCTACTGTCATACTCGGTCCAAGCAGCCCGGGGCAGAATATAGATGTTTGTCTTCGACCGTTGATTGATGAGTTGGCGCAGTTGTGGTCCTCCAGAGCTCTGAATTATGATATATCAAGGAAACAAAATTTCCTTATGAGGGCAGCTTTAATGTGGACTATCAATGATTTTCCAGCTTATGGAATGCTTTCTGGTTGGAGCACGCATGAGAAACTCGCATGTCCATACTTCATGGAAAACCACAAGGCATTCACGCTAGCAAACGAAGGTAAAGCTTCTTTTTTTGACTGTCACCGTCGTTTCTTGCCACTTAATCACAGGTATAGAAATAATAGAAAAGATTTCTTTTTTGGTAGAGTTGAAAAAGATATTGCATCCTCGCGTCTTTCTGGTGAATAATTGCATGATGTTGTCTCAGAGTACGGTGACATTGTGTTTGGCCTTCAATCAGATAAGCAAAAGTTTCTTGGTTTTGGTTTGACCCATAATTGGGTAAAGCGAAGTATCTTTTGGGAGCTTCCTTATTGGAAGACCAATCTGCTCCGCCATAACCTTGACGTCATGCACATGGAAAAGAACATGTTTAAGAACATTTTCAACACTGTCATGGATGTGAAAGGGAAGACAAAGGACAACATTAAGGCTAGATTGGATATAGCTTTATACTATAACCGTAAAAATATGGAGTTGGTTTATGATGAGTCACGGGTCGCAAAACCAAAAGCAAGCTTCGTGTTAGAGAAAAACACACAACTGCTAGTCTACAAATGGCTTAAGAGTTTGTGTTTTTTGGATGGACATGCATCGAACATATCAAGGCTAGTTAATATAGAGGACTGCAGATTGTATGGAATGAAGAGTCATGACTGCCACGTGTTTATGCAAACACTCATCCCATTAGCTTTTTGTGATTTGTTGCCAAATGGAATAAGGGATGCACTCATGGAGATCAGTCATTTCTTTAGAGATATATGCTCCAGCAAGTTGAATGTTGATCACATTGAGAGGCTTCAAACGAATATTGTCGAGACACTATGCAAACTTGAGATGATATTCCCTCCATCATTTTTTGACTCAATAGAGCATCTCCCTATACATCTACCATTCGAGGCAAAAGTTGGAGGACCAGTCCAATATAGATGGATGTACCCATTCGAATAGTTAGATATTACAGTTGCAATGTAATTCATATATAAAAGTGTTTTATATGTTTTTCTTAATTGAAAATACTTGATTAATATTTCAATGCAGATACTTGTTTAATCTCAAGAAAAAGGTTAAGAACAAGGTGCATGTTGAGGCTTCGATATATGAGGCCTATATTGTTGAGGAGATCTCAACATTTATCTCGTACTATTTCGAACCTCATCTGAGAATGAGAATCAATCGTGTTCCACAGCATGATGATGGCGGTGAAGTGCCTTCTAGTGGGAACTGATGTAACCATATTATTCGATAGTTTCACCCACATTTAACTAGTGTTTTGCCTATTGTTTTATGTATAAAATGCCTTGATATTCTTTGTTTTATGTTTTGAAGGCACCTTTAGATGAAAGATGCAA
>Ga0325404_1003138_pt1 | contig 17675 bp, 14 predicted proteins | sample PopdelMetagenome_18_FD_205664 | JGI IMG/M metagenome (GOLD analysis project Ga0325404, IMG submission 205664) | Populus deltoides microbial communities from Bellville, Georgia, United States - Xylem-Control-R1 | ecosystem: Host-associated > Plants > Phyllosphere > Stem > Wood/Secondary xylem... | reverse complement strand
ATCTTTTTTCACTCAAAATAAAAATCTTTGATAAAAGATCACAAGAGAAGAAGAAAGCATAATTAAGATTATCAAAACAAAAGTCAACTAAGGGATTTCCTTAGGAATGATCATAATCGTATAGACAATGAAGAAATTGCACTCCAATGCTCGACCACGCTCAGAAACACTAATCTTGCCACTTCACTAATACGTGGCCATCTTGCTTAATTCTCTCCTAGAGAGGAAAACTAAGGTATGATCTCATGAGATTGTGTGATTGGCAGCACCACCTTTTGTGCCAAGAAACTTTGATAATGCTTAGCTCACTATTTTTTATTTTTTTTTTTGGGTTTAAAGTGTTGAGATCATCAAACACCATGTTTGTTTTCAATTGGCTTCTCTTTTGAATATTGTTGTATTATCCATATGAAATCTTTCAATAAACTTTAGCAACCCAAGTTTTTGTGTTTAAAATCTTCTGTCAGAAGTAAAATTAATCTAAATTTAACTGAATTAACTCTTACTTGATTTGTTTAAAGCCTGACTTAAACCAAATCTGAAGTTAATCCACTAAGCCAGACCGAATTTAATAACAATGATCTATATATATATATCATCAAAATCCTATTTTTCTAGTGTATTTTTCACCGTTTTCAAGTTAAAAATAAAAATTATGGACTTCATTAAGCTCTAATTGATCTGACCATCTTAAACCACTCTACGATCTTTAAAGAGGTGATTTTTTTTTTGAAGAAAAAAGATGGATTTTGCTGTTTAGGGCAAAAAAACAAAAGGAAAAAGGAATTCAGCACGAAGGACAACATTTACATCTAAATGATAGATTAGAGGTAAGAATGTAGAGCTCCATAATTTAAGGACTAGATTGAAAAATTCAAAACTATAATAATGGCTCTATCACTTTCTAATAAAATATTGGATCATCACAATACAACTATAGAACAATCATCTCTATCTACCACCAACTAAATAACTCCTTATCACGTGTGATGCAGTAATCAATATTTTAAAGATGTCGGCTAATCCAAGTTAATTACCTAAGCAATTTTGTACATTTCTTTGGTACCCACCAAGATTTTGATAGTCACTTCGTTTTCTTGCACTAAGTTTTTGCAAATTTCCCCTTCATTTTCATAATTTATACCATATTAAATAAAACTAAGCCCGGTTTAATTTGCCGATCAAAAAAATAACTCGTGTTTGAACCTATTTAAATTTTTTATTAAAATAATATCGTTTTAGAGTTTTTTATTTACTTGTTTAAGCTTGGTGCAATTCAGCACGTTGATAAACACGTACTTAGCCGTGGATAAATTTATTTAACATATGATTTGAATCTAGGACGAGATAATCCTAGGCGGGTTTTCTTTATTTTTTTGATTTTTTTGAAAAAAAGAAAAAAAAGAGATAATACAAAGTCTAACGAGGAAGGAGTTGAAAATGGGACCCAAATCTGCTGACGTGGGCTGTGGGTCAACTACCATTGCGTAGGGTATGTACATGGTGAGTTGGTGACGGCTTTACAAGGCACTCCAAATGGCGGCTCCATGGCTGCTCATCAAGGGGCCATGTGGATGCCACACTCTTTCTAAACTATTATTATTATTATTCTCATAAATATTTATATTGCAATTGCCATATCAGCCTTTTGTTTTATCTTACGTGCCTTTTCTACCATTTATGATTTTTATTGGCAATTTTTTTTCACTTAAAAATTAAAATAAAGAGAAAATATCTCATTTATATTTTTTATTTTGAAAGGATATAAATTTATTTTAAAATTATTTAGGGGACATATATCTTTTTTTTCTACTCTCTAATCAAACATGTATTTATTTTTATTGTATTTATTTTTTAATTCCAGAATACTAATCAGATATTACATGAAACATCTATCTTGAATATGATGTGTTTTTTAAAATATAGATCGAATTTCCAATTAAATTTAGGTGTTAAGGACTTTATTAACTATGATTCACTTAAACTGATTAAAAAAAATAATTATGGTAAAATATATTATTTAATGACACTCAAAGAATTTAAGGTTTAATAGCATAACAAAGATGTGAAGAATTATTGAATTGATTTTTTAAAAATAAAATACAAGGACAAAAGTTTAATGATAATTACTACATAGGTATCACTACATTAGAAAATTAATAGTTACTTAAACTTCAAATTCTTAACTATATGTCTCCATAACCATATTATAATCAACTAATGAATATGATTAGATTAATTTGTTGATGAGAGCCTAATTCTTATATGGCTGCATGGAACCTTTGTTTTTAAGACAACCTAATATCATTTGACCCAATGATGCCATACATTACTTGGTCTTGTCATCCTTAATTAACAAACATTTTTGTTCACACATGAAGTTGTGAATTTAATTGCATTTGCAGCTATCCACTATTAGATCAGGACACCATCATGGACAAGAATTAAGTAATAAAATTCTATAGAATTTATAATTTAATATGCTGATGTTAAAAAAAAATCTAAGAAAATATTACTTTGATATATTTTTAAATAAAAAATATTTTACGTATATACGGTTATATCTAATGCAACAAAAGGCATTAACAGCTAATAGATGAAAAAAAAATTATGTTTTTTTTTCCTCAATTTTTACTTCCTTCAATTTATAATTATACAAATACAAAACTAAAATATCAAGGTAAAAAAAAAAAAAGGAAAAAGAAAAAAACAGAGAGAGAAATGGCAAGTTAGCCTCAAATTGCTCCACGCGAGGATTCTTATGTCATAGAGTCCTATTTGTCTACTATAAATTCATGATTGGTTCTCTTAAGGAAATAAACAACTATTCCCTATCCACACACAAACACTTCTCTCTTCCTCCCTATATACTCTCACATTCGCTCTGTTCTGTTTTCCCCTGTTTTCGCGTCCCCTGTTTTTTTCTTTTCTCTAAAGAGCCAATCTTTGCATACACACTGATCTTTAACCTTGAAAGGTTAGTGTATATGTGATCAAGAGCTAATCAAAGCAAATATCTGAAGTGGGGTTTTTGTAAAAGAAACCATGGTTGAAGAACATGGTGGGTTCCATTTGTGGGCTGGTGGTGATAATGGTAATGGTTTTGAAGATTCAGAAGATTTTGAGAGATTGCTTTATGGAAATAATGATAATGAAAGTAATGAGCTTGGGTTTGAAGTAAACCAGAAAATTATAGATACACCCAAATTGAGCCATGATCAGGTTTAAAAATGCTTTCTTTTCCTTCTTTTTGATTCAAGAGTCGAGCTTTCAATTTTCTTTGCTAGTGTTTTGGTTTTGAGTTGAGTTTTTAGTCTCGTTCTTACGTTCATGGGGTGTTCTTGCTGTCTGGTTAATGGTTCTTGATATACTTTACTTGATTTTCTATGTGAAAATACATTTGTTTTTTATGATAACATCATCAATACTTTTTCTTTATTTCTTGGTGGGGTTTGTTTTTATCAAAGCATGTAATTCTCTCTTTTTATCTCTTATTTATCTCTTTTTTAAGATGTTGACATGCAGAATTTTTCTTCTTCTTTTTATGCCATCTCCTCCTTTTTAGTTAACATAAAATACAATTAATTTTTATGGTGTTTACTGTTATTAATTTTCCTTCATTGAATTTGATTAACGTATTTAATACAATTTTTTTTTTGCTTTAATCGAAAGGGTGGTGGGATTCTAGTATATGCTCGCATTCTCTTCATGCAAAATCTCTCCTTCCATTTTCTTTCTTTCCACATGCTATGTGCTATGTTGAATTCAGTTCCTGTCTTGTTAGCAGGATGAGATGGCTAGAAAGCTTATGCAGTTGAATCCACTTGGTTTACATCTCAGTATAACACCAAACTTGATGAACTCAATAACGAATCCTAACTATACTATAACAGTTGAAGCCGGCGCAACCTGTGAATCAAGTGACCAAAGCAGGACTAGCAGTGATTTTGGTCAGCAACCAATGTCCGAGAAGTTGAAGGCCTCCAACTTTGCTGCCACATTTATCAAAATCGGATCTTGGGAGGTAGGTAATAATACCTTCTGACGAAAAGGAGAAATGATTGGGACATCTGTTCCGTTACCATTCGTGACGTGTGCGAGGACCCTGGTCCACATGCGCATGTACATGGCTCGGTTCAGTCGCGACTGTTCATAGCATTTCTAGTTAAAAACGACTTCTAACATGAATTGCGTGAGCTTTTTCTAATAATATTGGATGAAATGTGTGCAGAGAAAATCTAGAAATGAAGGTGATCTAGTGGCTAAATGTTATTTTGCTAAAAAGAAGCTGGTGTGGGAACTCTTGAAAGGGGGGCTGAAAAACAAGATTGAGATTCAATGGAATGATATAATTGGAATAAATGCTTTAATGCAGGAGAATCAGCTTGGAATTCTACAAATTGAGGTATTTTCAGCTTTTTTTAAGGCTTAAATTTAAGTTTCTCAATTTAGTGGATTTTCCCATTGTAATGTAGTTGAGTTTTCTGCAGTTAAACCAGCCCCCTACCTTCCATGAGGAAACCGATCCGCAACCACGGAAACATACCATTTGGAAGCCAGCATCAGACTTCACTGGAGGGCAAGCTTCCATTTGCAGGTGAACATCAATTCCATCATCCTCTTTGTATGATCTAGTAGGTATATGTGGACTTTTTCGTTACAAGATCTAATGTTTTCAGTTGGTGATATTCTATTCTCAGGAGGCATTTTCTTACATTTCCTGCTGGATACCTTGACAAACACTATGAGAAGCTTCTACTTAATGAACCGCGGCTGTTTGAATTGAGCAAGCAGTCTTTTCCAACGCTGAAAAATCCCTACTTTCGTTCTAAGTTTTACGGCTATAGAGGAATCTCTTTCGATTTTAATCGAAGTGGACAGGATATCCACCCCGGAATGCAGTTTAATTATCCAAATTTTCCTCCACATCCAGTCCAGATTCAGCATTTTCAACCTTATGGACATACAGGCTTGTCATCTTTTAAGGAAATTCCTTCACCATCATCAGGTACTATATAGCAGCATATTCAACCACATCTTTTTGTTTAAAATTCCAGTTCTGCTTAACTGACTCTATCTTTGTGTGGTAACATAGTCATGGATTTTTCGCCTTCAGATACCTGCAATGTCCCCGAGAGTCGAAGGATAGCTCTTTGGGGTCAAGGGATGAGCAATTACACAGATGCTTTAGCAAGGAATCAAGGTCTGGTTCCTGGTGTCCCGTCAACTGAGGTTCATCCAGCTGTTCCTTTGCAGAACTACAACTTTACAAGTTCAGGTCAGGTAGCTGAGTTTAATAATAACTATGCAGCTAAAGCTCTGAGTGACCTCGAAAACCAATTGCTTGGTGACATGCAAGTTGGAAGCTACGATGAGAAGTATCATATGGAAAGGGTCCTGTCGCTGAACCAATTAGTCAATCTTAACGAGAAAGTTAACCCAGAAAGTAATAATGCTTCCCAGGAAACTTTCTACAGCCAAGATAGTAGTGCCGAGGAGAACTTGGTATTTAGTACCGGAGAGAATGCAAATGAAATTAGTGGGCAATTTTATGAGCAGCAGCCAATTACTAGCATGCCTCAGATTCACACTGCCAATCTGCTGATGCCTCCACAATGGAACAACTTGCCCTATGATTGTGTCATTAACCCTAACCTAACAGTCGATGAGTTTGGACATGTTAAAAACTTCAACAGCAGCAATTGGAGCTGAGATGAGAATGATAGATGTAGGAACCATAGGATAGGTGTAAACATGGTATTGCATCAGATTAGGCCATACTTTATTTTCTTTTCTTCCCTTTTCTTTTGCTGTTGAAAAATGTAAGCTGCGTCAAACTGCAAATTTTGGAAAGTTGCTGTTTCTAGAAAACTGTTTAATTTTGAAAACTTTAGAAAAAATTTCAATCCCTTTAATTTGCAATTAATTGTTGTTTAATTTTGCATCCCATGGATCCTTGGAAATCCCTTCGAATCATGATTTTGTGAACGCTTCAAGCTCCTAAATTCATGGATGCAATTGGCAAAGGTACAGATATGGCAGTCCTTAACAGCTGAAACTCGTAAATTACTTCAAGATATCCAGTCCTATGATTCTTGAAAAGAAGAAAATATCTAGTCCTCCATGCGCACCAATGATGCATTGACTGGAGGCTTGACGGCTTGAGAGTTAAAGAGTGCCCAAATCTCTCCACCTCAAAACATATTGGCAAACAAGCATTCTTGGAGCTCACCGATTCTCAGTGGGACCAATGTAAAATAGAATGTCAGGATCCCCACGTCCTGAAGCAATGTCCTTGGCCACCAAAGTACAGCAAATTATGCTTCATTTACAATCAAAATTTCATTTGAGATTTCCTGGCATGTGTTCTCTGGCTGAGAGATTGAATGATTTCATAATCAAGAATAGATGGACTACATTAAAGGAAATTCTAGCAATACGCACCACAAATAATTAAAACTGAAGCATACAAGAAAAAATGTTAAGTCATCAGCTGTGAGGTGAAAATGTCACGACTTGGGATACTACATTCACTTCTAGGAAATCAACAAAGAAAAAACTCCTAGGGATGTCCTAACAATGCCAGGTTGACTGTGGGCTGGCTTAGACAGCAAGCTAGCGACGAGATTCACCAAGCCCGTGTGATTTGTGACAATGATAACAGTCAAGGATCACCACATTCAGAGTCACTTTTGTATCACACAGCTCATTCAGAGTCACTTCTGTAACACGGCCCATTTGATGTAAGGATTCAAGTCTTCGAAGTTGATGGAGGGGACTTGTTAGCTCCTTCCTGTGCTGGTGGAAGATCAACAGATTTGCCAGCAACTTCATTTGCTGTCTGGCTAGCAACTTCGTTTGCCCCTGCTTCCATACTCATCTCTCTATGACTCCTCTTTTTAGAATTTGAGCTTGATTTTTCCTTTTGACTTTCACTTTCCTCTTCCTTTTCTTCCCTCCCCTTGCAGTCATTTCCTTTATTTGGCTGGGTTTCAGCGTTTGGTTGTGGAAACAATGGAGGTTCCTGGCCACTTAATCGACAATACACTCTTTCAACTGTTTCACTTATTTCTTTCCCCAATCCATTACTGTCTAAAATCAACTCCCAAACTGATCTAGAGGCCTTCTCAAGCACTGGAGCTCTACATGACAACAGCATGAAATTGTAAGAAAATGGAACTGCTGATCCAGTAGTGGGATAAAATTAGTATAATAAACACTCAGTAACCATTCTAGACTTCAGAGCATAATGAATCATGCAAGCTATCCTTCCAACAAGTTTTTAGGAAAAAAGATCCATTAGATTAGACTACAGTTAATTATCCAGGCTATCCATCTCAGGTTTGACATAGGAAAACTGAGTGTTATGTGAAATAAAATGAAGAAGAATGTCGCTTAAGCATTTAAGAGCAGACGATAACGTGGAACAAACAATTAGCATCCGCTCCTCCATGTATTTCTAATGACATATGAGATAGATCAGTGTATTTCAAATAACATATGAGAATTGAGATAGATCAGTTCCAAGTTTTCAGCAACCTGAGTGATGAGATAGCTTAAAATCAAGTGATAATGCAAACACCTGAAGTAATCTTGCTGTGACCACCTTACAAAGTCATTACGATCATAGCTCTACATAACAACCACCAAACTGATATAAATATAATCCATCTTTGTTGAAAACCTCTAAAACTGTAAACAAATACTTAACAACAAGAACTGCTTCTTCAAATACATAAAAAATTTCCAATTAGTCTAAACTCACAAAACTCCCAATTAAAACACGGAGTGAAAGCAATTTAAAGACTCAGAGAGTGCAGAGAACAAGGTAACAGAAGACCTACTCCAGCTCCTGTCGAAGTGCATCAAATAACTCTCTTTTGGTCTGTTTCTCTGCTCCAGGAGTGTTCAAAACCTTGCTCTGCTCCGCCATTCTAATGGCAGTATTCTTTAGCTCTTCCTGTACCCAAAAAGAAATCAGTAGCTATAACTTCCACACTCAGCATCTACATCAGTAATCTCTCACAATCCTTAATACCAAATACAGTCGTGAATAGCATGCTTATAGCGTCTGTTTATCAACATATCTAACCAAGGAACAAAACGTAGAATTCAAAGCATGCATGCTCCATTACTAAATCAAAGGCCATACAGCAACCAAAAAATTGCTTATCCGTTACAACACAAACAATTGCATAACATCACCAAACTTAACTCCACAGAGTTGAGATTTTTCTCACCAACATTACCTCAAACAATTTGAAAACACAAATGAATTCTCATCAAATTCACTATTTTCCAATTAAAAAAATAACTTTCCATAGAAACAAACAGAAGAAAAAAGTAAACTTCACTAACAAGGCCTTTAAAAACTTGAAAACACAAACGGGTACCAGCCAAATTGACAATTTTCCAATCAAAACCAAAAAAGCAAACAACTTTCCACAGAAACAAACAAAACCCAGAAGAAAATTCAAAGCAACAACCACAAAAAAAGAGGGAAAAAGGAGAGAAACGTACATTGGCTTTGAGCTGATTGATGATCTTCAGTCTAAGAGCATCAATGGTACCATCATTCATTAATGATTCTAACACATCTTCTGGTGTTATTATGGATGTTGATGACGACGTTGATGCTGATTCCATTCTTCTATAACTCTCTCCCTCTCTCTCTCTAATCTATAGTAAGCTTAAAAGATTAACAATTCTGAGCTTTCTGCAGCCGAAAAACAGAAAAAACCCACAAAAAAGAAACAATCTTTAACACTCAAAAATTGAAGAAAGATTGGAACTTTGATATGGGAAATATATAAAAACTTTTCCTTGTGATTTGTGGATTGACGAGAGCTCTTTTGTCTCTGACTTGAAACCATCGTTAATAAACCCGCTTGACCCGGTTAAGAGACCGGATCTCGAAAGTCGAAACATACAGGTTAACCCAGATTATATGAGTTAACCCGAAAAAAAATAAAAAAAATATTTTAAATTTTAACATCTCACGTATAAAAATTAAAAAAACATTATGAACTATATATAATTATTTTATATAAAAAATTAAAAAACATTTTGTAATTTAAAAATATAGCTATTTTACATATTTTTTTTAAAACATGAAAAATACATGAAAATAATGAGAAAATAATATTACTTGTATTATTACACAATTACAAAGTGAGTCCTTATGTTGGTATTTTCTGCGTGATGGGCGCCAGATTGAAGAGAATTTGGTAGAAAATATGTGAAATACATGAAAAGAAATACAGAATCGAAAATATGTCACACTTTAGGATTAAATTGATAAACAAATTTTATTTTTGGAATAAAATTGAGAATTAAATATTTTTAGTTTTGGACTGAGGCTAGTTAGAGAACGAGAAGGTACTGCGCCAGCTAAATCATATCCAAAGTTTTTTTATTTTTTCTTTAATATTTTCATCCAAAATAATATTATTTTTTTAAAAAAAAATTAGTTATGATGTTGTTTAAACTAAATATAGCTAGGTCAGTCTTGTTGCGATTCCATATAGTTATAGATTAACATATTAGATTATCTAGATTTTGCTATATCAATATTAAAATTAATTAAAATTAAAATCCAATCTAAATCTCAATTATGGAGTTTCTAAATAAATAAATTTCTAAAGTCAGATTTTTTTTTATTAACGTAGATGTCCGGTCAGCTTGCGTATATCTCGACTAATCTCACGGATCCTGAAGTTAACGACCATGTAAATCTCCAGTGATCATAAAATTTATAAGACTCGAACTAGTGATTTTTAAAAAATAAATTCAACAACTGACCATTTAAGTTATACTTTTCAAGTTACCGTGTCAATTTAATAACACAAGTAAATATGTTTACTGGAGTTCTTGTATTAATGAATTTTCTTCTTACCACTTTAATCAAACCTAAGTTGTTCCTAATAAACCACTCGCGTTGTTCACAAGCCATTGTCATTGGATATCACAGCTAAAGCCTCCCGTTCTCTCAAGACAACATCTTTGAAACAGCAACGCATTTCTAACTTCAAGAGAAAATTATACAGACCAAACTTGCACATAATGTCTCATTCCAGTATCAAGCGATTATAACCAAAACTTGACAAATGAATGCGTACCCGCTACAACTCTGAGAAGCCATATTTTGTTCGTCCTCCTAAGGCTTCGTTTAGTCATGTTGCTGCGGTGCTTTACTTTGACTAACCACAAATTCAAAAGAAAAAAGAGTTCGTTTTCGTTGCTTAAATCTACTTTTCATCTTAAATTACTGTAAAAACTTGGGTGTTAAAAACGATACAATTTATAATCTTTTTTAAAACTACAATCCGAAAAGTTACTCGTAGTTTATAATTTGAAATTATAATAGTGAATGTTTTTTAAAATGTTTTTGGATTAATATTGATATATCAAAATAATTCAAAATCATAAAAAAAAAAATATTTTGAAGCAAAAGAAAGTCTTAAGAAATTTCAAAAGACAAAAGAATGCTTCCTGCTCTATAAATTCATATTATTCAATCCAGTATCTTACAATCGAGTATCAATCTAAACCAGCGTGTGCGATACGTTATAGACATTGCAGCTCACTAGCTCACTACTCAAGCTTTTGTGAAACCACCCAGATCGGAATTTGGATGATTGTGAGCTTTGCTTCATTCCATTTTGCTGTCAATCTGCTTATGCACTTAGATTCCGGCAATCTTCGTCCTTGTCCAACAAAGCTGATAAATAGCTCAAGATAAAGCCATCTATCTCTCCCTCGAGCACAGAATCCGGGTTAGTGACCTCATAATTGGTTCGGAGGTCTTTGACCATGCGGTAAGGCTGCGTCAAGAAGAAAATGTGGTAAACGTAGGTTTAATATACAGAATTGATGGTATTTTAGGAAAGTAATGGAAGTTGCAATGGTGTTGAGAGCATACGTGGAGCACATAAGAACGAATCTGGTTGCCCCAACCTATGTCAGTGAGAGATTGTGTATGATATGCATTCATCTGAGCCTGACGAGCCATCTCACGTTGGTCCAATCGAGACTGGAGCACTGCCATTGCTGCATCCTTGTTCATATGTTGAGATCTGTGTTTACAAAAACCACATGGGATCAAGAGAGATTTTAGCATATAAAAGGTGTGGATACTTCTAAGAAAATTCACACCTTTCATTTTGACAAGTGGCGGTGATTCCTGTTGGAATATGAACTATTCTCACAGCACTCTCAGTTGTGTTAACATGCTGACCACCAGCTCCCCCAGCACGAAACCTCTCGATACGGAGATCAGATTCATTAATTGGGACATGGGTAAATCCATCCCCTAGGATTGGAATTACAGCCACAGCAGCAAATGAAGTATGCCGGCGCTTTCCACTGTCAAATGGTGAGATACGTACCAACCTGTGCACTCCAGCTTCTGCTTTGGCATATCCAAATGCATATTCACCATCAACTTTGATTGTTGCGCGCTGAGGGCACAAACTGATTCCATGTCATATTCACCATAAAATGAAGCCTAGGGTGAACAATAATACATAGGAGGAGCTTTATTTTTAGCAGCTTGCCATTCAACATTCCAGAAGAAGCAAATGGCAGCAATTTAAAATTGAAAGGCATGATTTCTATGTTGATTTCCTTTGCCAGAAAAAGAAAATAATTAAAATAATTATGTAATTCTGAATTTCTAAACTTGGAGGAGGAATGGAGGATGATAAGAAATTGAACCTTGATTCCTGCAATCTCACCAGGCATCTCATCCACCACAGTTACTCCATAACCATGACGTTGCGCCCACGACTTATACATTTGCATAACCATTTTGGCCCAGTCCATGCTCTCAGTACCACCAGCTCCAGCTTGGACCTGTATTATGCACAGGAAAATCAAGGTTTAAATCCGTGTAACATTCCAACAAAAGTGTTCATTGTCCTTATACATGGTCGAAACAAGGAAAAATCCACTGGCTGTGGATCAATTATACATCCACAGTACTTCTAAATGGAGTGTTGACAACATCCAAATACATCATAAGGTATGAAATCTCATTTACTAGAAAGGCAGCAAGACCAGCATGTATAAATGTACCTCTATATAACAAGGACAGGAATCCTGCTCCCCAGATAACAAAGCTTCCTGCTCTTTCTCATTTGAATTTCTTCTCATTTGAAGCAAAGCTTTCAACATTTCCTGCAAAAAGGAGCAGGCAGTGCTCCATGAATAACTGGCGCAAAGGAATTAAGAAGAGGCATCTAGCAAACAGTTGGATCTTATGTACCGAGGAGATGTCCAGCAGTGATAGGTCATAAATTTTGATAAATTTTCTTGGAGGGTCACCTTTTTTAATCGCAAATCAAAAGCCACTTTGTGTTGTATAATTATTTGATAGTTCAACTCATAAATATGGCCACCTGTTAAACTATTTTATACACCACAGAGATCAGTTATTTGCTTTTGTGGGTAGAAATGAATTTCCAGCACAGTTGAAATAAACAGTTTATGCCATAAATGAAGTGTAAAGCGTAAAAAATCAGAAAATCTTCGAGTGGCTTTTTGCGATATTGAACATAACACAACATGGTAACCATAAACAGAATGAATACATGCCTAGAATAGGAAGTGAGAGCCCACCGATTCCAACTCATTATCATCCTCTTCACGAGCCAGTTTTATCATGTCAATATGCTCCAGCAATTCTTGTTCCAATGTCCTCACCTTCTTCATTTTAGCCATCAATGAACCATGCTCTCGACTTATTTTCCCAGCATGTACAGGATCGTCCCAAAGATCAGGCTTATTCAGCTGTACTGATAGCAGATCCAACCTAACCATCAATTTCTTCCACTGCCACCTCATACAACAAAATATCAATTCACGTCAATCTTAATAAACTACACGAAGACAACCTTGATTACACTGTATATACAACAGATTGATAAAGAAAGTTCACCGAAAACTGAATGTGATACATTCGTCTAAGAAATATGACCTTGTAATTGAATTTTCAACAAAATATAATGCTTGACATTGAAATCAAACGCTACTCAGAAGCAGAAAATCAGTGCTTAAGCTTAAATACAACTAAACAAACTAGAGTCTAAATCATACGGGCTATACCTGCAAGCGCCTTTTGATCACTTGAATGGACTGAGCAATAGCAGCAGCATGACTCTTCCAATCACTCTCACTCTCATCAAGAATTGTCCAATTGCTAGCCACAATTCCATCAACAGTTATCCCATCAGATGTTGATAGCTCCGCTGCTGCCTGTGTACTAAACAAACTCTTCAAGACACCAAACCCAGAGGCCAAGACCTTGTCTTTTCCACTCAAATGTGCAAAATTGTGGTATCTTGACACACTGAAATAAGACCAAGATGGGTTTTTTATGGTTTTAATCAAAACTGGAGGCAGCCCAGAAACCAAAACTTTGTGATTTTGATTCAGAGATAAAAAAATTTGAAACTTTGAAAAGTCTACATGTGAAAATCTACTGCTTGACCTTTTAACAATCAAAGAAGACATTCTTTCCCTTCTAAATTGAAGAAAGGGATGATTTTTCTCTATGGATTTGAGCTCTAGGGTTTAACAAAGAATAAAGTTTCAATCTTTCAGGGTTTATTGAAGCCAAGAAGAAGAAGCATCAAATTGTCTAAAACGACATCGTTTTCTACTGTATAAAACCACACTGGTGGTGTATCTCATATAGTTTTCATCTTTTCTAACCACAACTAAACAGACACAAATGCCCTTCTATTCCCCTCTTAATCCCATCCTCTTCTTTCCCTCAAAACCCTTCTTTAAACTCACCAAAACCCTCACTTTTTCCACTCTTCAGAGCACAAACATGTCAGCTTCACAAGACAGCATGAACGCCACTTCCCAAAACACCCCTATAAATATCCAAAATTACCCCATACCACTCTCCCCTCCATTGAATCCACTATCAAAGGAGATGGAACTAGCTAGAGCTATGTCTGCTTCTTCAAGATCAAGTCTTTTTGCTTTGTCTAAAAGTGATGTTTTATATCAAGATCAGTGGCTTATTGCTGTTAATAAGCCTCAAGGTGTTTATTGTGAGACAGTGTTGGACTCTGTTCCTCAAGTTCTTGATTGCTTGGTTGAGTCATCTGGACTCGATGAAGGTATGTTTTCTTTACTTTTGGCATTTTTGTGTTGTGGGTTTTTGTTGGAATTTGAAAACATTGTTTGTCTGAGTTGACAAGGTACAGTAGTCTAGAGTTCAAATGGACTCAGTAGTTAATTTTCAAGAGGCCAAATGAAATGCTAGCTCATAAATAGAGAGTGGGTCTTCGTTTGCTTCGTTGAGAGAATTTGAAATGTGGTTTTGCTGAATTAATTTGGTTTAGGAAGGCTTGAATTAATATCCCAATGGAGTTCTTTCAATTGCGAGGCCCGCGATGATATGGAGATAATGTATTAGGAAAGGAAAAAAAAGGTGTTCGTTCTTGTCTGATAAGTAATTTTTTTTTATCAAATAATTAGAAATTGAAGTCAAAAGCATTTGATACCAATTTGAGCACTGTACTGAGCTGCTTTTAATTACTTGATAAAGTTTGATATGCACTTCCTAGCAATATATAGGTGTGAGCCTTTATGAATCCCATCAGTCTGTAAACTGTTAGGGTAGATGATGAATTGAGTTGGATTTTTGTTAAGGATGTTTTGCATAAGAAAGAACTATTTGGTTTCGACACTTAAGTTAATGCGTGGGTTTGAAAGGAGTTTTTAGGAATTAGGATACGTTCTGCTCTTTATATGGTTCAAGCTGCCCTGGAATCAGTCCTTTCTATCAGCTGGAACTATAGCTCGATTCTTTCAAGTGAAAAGCTGCACATTTTTTTGATTGATGGGTACTGTATATTTAAACTCCGAGATGAATCGAAATATTGAAGTACTTGTAGCAAATTGGAATGTTAAAGAATCTTTTCAGATTAAGTACAGATGTTATTTGTGAACATTTAACTGAGTTCAAATTTCTCAATTTTAGGTCCTGTGGCGAGGCCAGAGCTCCATCTTGCCAATCGACTTGATCGTGATACAAGTGGTGTGATGGTTATTACAAAGTTGCATAAAGTAGCTTCGAAGCTTGTAAAGGCATTTACCGATCACAAAGTTAGGAAAACATACATTGCTCTGTGCATCGGTTCAGCTCCAAAATGGGAAAAGATTACTATTAAATCAGGTCATGGTCGATCAAAGTTTGGAGTGTTTCGCGTGTATGCGGCATCAGATGTGGGCCGATCATTGCCAGGTGGGTCCACAGTTAAGGACATGGAAACTACGTTTGAAGTACTGTCAATAAATGGACAAGGGAGCTTCAGAGAGCCATCTGAATTTAACAGTGATAAGAATATTTTAGTTGTTGAAGAAAAAGCTGTGATGGATACTGATGCAAAGAAAGATGAGATTTTGGTAAGAGCGTTTCCTCGGAGTGGAAGAACACACCAAATCCGCTTGCATTGTCAGTATCTTGGAATTCCTATAAGGGGGGATGTGAAATATGAGGGTGTATGTGAGTGGAAGGGAAGAACATATGACGGCCATGAACTTCATGCAGAGAGCTTGTCTCTTGAGCATCCTGTTACTGGTCAGCCCCTAATGTTTCATGCACCTCTGCCTGTGTGGGCTACCCAGATGGTTTAGCCATTGTAAAATTAAATATTTCTCCTTTAAATTCTTTCTAGAAGTTCTGGCTTTGGAAGATCCCTGGCAGTTCGTGAGATGATAGAACCATACTGATAATTTAATTCATTGGTAGGGTAGTAAATGCACAGATGGGATCATTTATACAGGTCTTTCTCCCATATACTCGTACAGGAGTACAGGGCATTGAGAAGATATCACAGCCTTCATTTTGGTTAGCTGCAATGAATTGCTTTTAAAATGGGATTTTGATGTGCAATGCACATGCGAGGACTTCACCATGCATAGCTAATGATGGAAATCTCCATATCGTTAGACAATGTTCTTTCTTGAGGTAAAACTTATGACAGCCATTTGCGTCTCTTTGTGTGTCAATTATATTGCTTTGCAATTCTTCTTTTCAATCCCTGAACAGGAGAAGAGGTAACAAATCAACGCAGCCTGTTACAATGAAAAGCCAGGAGATGAATACAATCAGGTTCATAAACCCAAATTTTATGTTTCAAATTTGAAAAGGATAGGGAGAGATTTCAAGCTGTATTACTGTAATCCATCTGATTTTGTTCTCCATGAATATGTGTTTACGGTGTTGGGAGTTGCGGCAATAATATCTTTGGTCAACAAACTGCATTCATAGTGTTATATGCCATCTTCAAACTTCAGTTCTAACGTCTTCCTTGGCCTTCGAAGGGCGCCATAGTCTGACATCAAGACCTCTTATAGTAGAATTAGCAGAAATTCGAAGCATTTTGGCTTGCTATATTTACTCTATTTCGTACATTTGAAGAGTGGTTGATTGCAACTATGATGAATAATTTAACATGGCTTCCAGTTTTAGACTACAAAATTGCCTTGAAGTTTGATTTTATGACTATTCTTGCACTACTTCAACTACATGCAGTATTCCCATGTTCTCTTTTCCTTTTTTTGCAAGTTTTCAAGAAATTCAAGCACACCCCAACCTTGAATAAGAAGTAAAGATAGAAGGCACACTGTTAACCTCATCCGGCTTTATGGGTCAACCTGGTAACCGACCGATCTAGGATCTGATCTGGCCAGGTTTCATGGCCAACTAAGTTGAAGTTGATGCAATCAAATCAATCAATTTAAATGGCTAGCTCCTAACCTTCATGTTTGTTTAATTTTTTTAAAAAAAGAATTTAAAAATTATCTTTTAAAAAAAATTTAAAACAAGAATACTGAAATAACTTGATTTTAAATTTGCTTAGATTAATTTGATTAACCTAGAAAACTCATGACAGGGGTCTTATGCTGGTTCATAGACCGAGCTGGTCTTATGGCTATGGTAGGAACCGGAAACGGTGGAACCGGCTTGTGTTTTCTGAATTACTTAGTATAAAATGCACCTCATTGCTATGCTTTAATGTTATTATGATAATTTGATGAAGTAGCTCCAACTGAATGGTATAATTATCAGCAGTTGAACTGCAGAGGCTAGATTATGGTTCAAAGCTGTAAATGAGAGGGCATGCATGTCGTGGCAGGTTTATCTTGATAATATTTTTTATTTATTTTAGCAACTATGTGATTAATTTAATCCAAAATAATTATTTGCCTTAATCATGAAGTTTGATAGGGAATAAAGTGTAAAGCCTTTGAGACGGTGGACTGAGTTGGATTTACAATGACTTTGACATTTTGCTTTGAAAAGTCTTCAAAGCGTTGCTTTCATGAACATATCATAAAATACCTGGAAATTCAATTTTTAAAGATAAATGATTAGTAAATGTTATTATTTAAAAGATTAATAAGTTTCTTTTTTTTAGATAAAATGATGATTAATTTTTCCACCTGTATTACCCTTTTTATAAGATAAAATAATTATCAATTAATTTGTTTTTCTTTTCTTTTTCTGAAAACCCTTTCATAATAATTTTTTTGAGTGTCCAATATTCTCACTTGTAACATAGTATATTGTTTAATATACTTAGTTTTATATTATCATTATTATAAATCTTAATTTTATTAAAATGATAGAAATAGAAAATATAATTCTCCAT
>Ga0325404_1003133_pt1 | contig 17689 bp, 10 predicted proteins | sample PopdelMetagenome_18_FD_205664 | JGI IMG/M metagenome (GOLD analysis project Ga0325404, IMG submission 205664) | Populus deltoides microbial communities from Bellville, Georgia, United States - Xylem-Control-R1 | ecosystem: Host-associated > Plants > Phyllosphere > Stem > Wood/Secondary xylem... | reverse complement strand
TCTGTAATGAACAACAATTAACAATGCAATTGGAAAGTGAACAGTTCTGGAGCTCTCTGGAAAATACCGACGGAAAATTCCGTCGGTGATTCCCTTTGTAATTGACATGATGAACAGTGTTCACAGTTTACCAACAAAATTCCGTTGGTAATTCCGTCGGTAAAAATGGCACGTCATCATATTTTTTTCTTTATTTTAATTTTTTCCCATGGTAATTCCCTCGGTATTTCCGTTTGTATTTATTGATTTTTTGGTAGTGTTGCCCCAAGGCACCATCCTATAGGTGGAGTAATCCTGATAAGATGTGAAGAATTGCAAGAACTTTAAGAATCAGGTTCGAAAGCTAGTGAGCAAGAGGCAGGTGGAATTGCAAGAACTTTTTATTTGGTGAAGGATGATGTCAACAATCATATTTTCAATAGGCTACCATCAATAAGGGATAACAAGACATTGATGATTGCTGAAGAAGCTGATTAGAATGTCATTTTCTCATTTTTATTCACCATTTTATTTTGGGATCACATCTCATCTTTCAATGGATTGTGCTTTGTTCTTTGTCTTATTATTGTCTTGAAATAAAAAGATGTTTTTTTCAAAGGTTATTTTGACAAAATATTTTGATTGAACTCCAACATGCAAAATTAAAGCCAAACAATCCTAAAAGATTAAAAGTGTTTTGATTGCAGAATTGACTCGATATTTATTAAAATGACATGATAAACAACATGGGGTGACCCAAACAATTTTGAACTCACATATGAAACTGAACCACAAATCATGTAGCTAAGTTTTAGTAATATGCATAATGACATGTTGTGGATTCAATAGTTATGGACTCGCGAATCATGATTCTTACAAGTCCAAATCATTACGCTGGACGGGGTCAAAATTAATTGGTTCTAACCGACCATGCATGAAATGAGAAAAGGTCATCTTTGTTCACTTCTTTCACAGTTCTTGAAATGTATCATTTGCAATCCCATTTTGAGCCTTGTAGAATATTTCTTTTAAAAAGAAACCTTGATAATAGATCACACCCCACACTAGGGGCAAATAAAGGATTTTTGTTTGAAAGGATGAAGATAATAATAGAATCAATGGTAAAGGGAATGCTAAGCATAAAAGTTCAATGACTGGGAAATGGCTAAAAGAAAAAAGACAAAGACTGAGGGGCATCCAAGAAAACTTTGAGGAAGGCTATAAAAAAAAATGGAAATTGCCTACACTTAAAGGCAAGTCAAGGATAAAGGAAGGAGAATGCTTATCAATTCTAAAAGGGGCAAAAAAGGTTTCAATTGAGAAAAGACATATCAAATGCCAAAAGCTAACACTAGAAAACAAATCGAGCTTTGTGTCTTTTGGTGTCTATGATAAAGCCTCTGATATCTTCAAAATATTAGATTGGTTATTCTTCAAAAGAGAAGTTAGATCTGCATTATGACCCATGTTAAGAGAATTTTAATCTTAAAAGCTAACATGGTTATATGTCATTTCCTCTACAAAGACAATAAGAGAAAAAAGATTGATGAATAGTTGATGTTGATCCTAGGTCTTTGAAACCCTCAAACACCTTTTGAGCCTATGAATTTCCCTTTCTTTCATAGCCTTTTTTTGATCAAGTAAGCAATTTGAACCGATAAATGGCGCTCTCAAAACTTGAAGAGTTTTTTCATAAAGGTTGTGATTTCATGAATTAAGCTATTGGTAATACATGCTGATAAAATTGATGCAAAAAAATAAACAATCTTTCTTGATAAAGCCTCAAGTTTTGACTTGAACATCTTGTTTTTTGAAATTCATAGAAGGTCACTTCATCACATACCATTAAATGATGTACTCAAAATCTAAGATTAAAATTGACACGAAGAACCACAGAAAAAACTATTTTAATCTTACAACAGGTCAATTTCTGTTTTCAAAATACAAGATAATCAAAGGACTATATGTATTGAATGGCATGTATTGGGTCTTTGATCAAAGAAGATTGATTTTCAAAAGTACTTTTCAAAACTGACATCTCTCTTATTTGATTTCAATAATTAGACTTTGAATATACATGATCTTTGAAAAGTGCGAGTTAATTCCAGAACAAGAAATACTGTCAAACAAGAAGAACATCGATTGAACTTGTAAAATCCTTGATAGAAATGACATCAATACTTCTCAACACTACTTAAAAAGTTGAGAAGCCGGGGGCAATACAGTGGACCATTAGAAGGAAAACAAACAATATTCAGATCAGCTGGGAGCAAATAAAGATAATCAAATGATGAATCAGATCAATTGAAGGCAATGTTTTTTAAATAAAGATAATCCATGAACAAGCACATTCAGATCACCTGAGGACAGTATTGTTCAAAGACAGTCTGTGATCTAGTGCACTCTAGCAGCAATTAAGAGTAATGCTGCACTTAAAGGACATCTTCATATTTTTCATCTTAGGTTACCTTTTAAAACACGGTTATGACTCCTGTTGCTACCTAATTTTTGACCCATGTTTTGATAAACTTTTTGAAAAAACCAAAAATAGCAAAAAAACAACGAAAACCCTAAAAAATGCATTTTTGATATATTTGCATCGTTTTTTAGCATTTTCATCGTCGCTATTGTTACTCATTTTTGGGCCATATGTGTTGGAGATGGTGTGTGACAGGATCAAAGAGTTGATATCTTATCCCAAGTGCAGGAGTGTCGAAGTAATAAATAACCCAGCAAGACCGGGGTTAAACCACAGGGAGATGAACTATATAGAATTATAAATAAAAGAAAAGATTTGAAGAGAGCTTTAAGATGTGATATGATGTAAGGATTTAAAAAAAGATAAAATAATTGTCAAGGTTAAAGGATCCACTAATGGTATTTCAAATAAGTATAGTATAAACTCTTTTTATTACTTGACTGGAAACCACACACAAAAGAGGTTCCACTCGATTATAAATTGTTAACATGATTACATTAATTATCTTATTCAAGTAAGATCAATACTTGTAAATATTATCAGGTATTCACGGTGATAACTTATGTTAACAACAAATCAAGTTCCTTTCATAGCAAACGTGTCGGTTATACCATATAGTTGGGCTATGAAAATGCCGAGTATTTGTTGTACCAAGGGTTGTTCAACACAAATCTAGATTAACTATTTAACAAGCAAGGTATTAAGAATGAGTAAGATAATAAATATAAAACATGTTAGTATCAAACATTAAAGTCCATGTTGAGTTTATACTATACTTATTCTTACACCATTAGTGGAACCTTTTCACCTTGACATAATAAACTTAGCTGAACATTATGAATAAAAGAAACATAGATAAACAAGAGGAGAACATGATTATATAAGTATAATAAAGGAAATGAAAGGCATAAACAAGAGATTAATGAAAGCAAAACTTAAGCATTACAAAAATATAAAGAGAGAGAGAGAGAGAGCAAGAACATGATCTTGATCTGAAAATCAGGATGCCTAAATGCATGGCAAATGCATCCTTTTATAGGTCAAAATTTAGAACTATTGATTTGATGACATTGTTGAGTGGGTGGCCACCTCTTGACTTGGTAACCATCCTTATCTTCTTGTCTCCAGAAAACGTCATTGCTAACATCAGAATTTGAATAGATAGTCCTAATGAAAGTTTTGGGGAATTGTCTCAGCTTTCCAACAAAATAAGAATCGGTGCATTTAGACTTCTAGAACTCGAGATATGGGCTGAACATTGAATAGTGTCTGGGCTGTAGGAAAAATTCCGACTTCTCTGTTGTTGCTACAATTTGAACTTGAAAACGGTCCTTTTGAATCTTAGACTCTTCATGAACATTTTAGACCTATGTCTTAGCTTTCTATCCATATAGACCAGATCTAAATCCAATTTCTACAGCTCCAATTATGATCCAATAACCGAATGGTGTTCCAATTTGAATTCAACCAGCATCTCTTTTCTAAGCTTAGCCCTTTCAATTTCAGTGGTTAAACCCATCAATCAATCCTTTGATTTATATGATAGGCCTGCATTTAAAATGAACATTTACCATAAATTAAAGGTATCTTATATTATCAAACTTGTTATTATAAAACGTGCTCTTAGTTAAGAAGTTATTGATACTTCAAGTGCAAAATGATGATATAAAACCTTGATAGAAATGCACTTTTAAGTACTTATTAGTGTGTACCTATTTGGAACCAAATGCAGGAGTTTAGTTCATGACTGTTGAGGAATTGACAAAAAAAGAGAAGAAAGAAATGTTTTTCGAACCATGTTTCAGCTGTTTTCTGGTCTCTTTATCATTCCCCTTCGTTTTTGAAATCGTTAAGATTCTTAGATTAATTAGGAGTCTTCATGATGCTAAACTCGTTCCTTCTTTATCTGGTCTTTAAGGTTGGATAAATCCCTTAGAATTTGCACTAATAAAATTGATTCTATTGCTGTCAAAATTCTGCTGTAATACCAACTTTGTTCCAACTTAGGCTTTAATTCTGACTCGATTTCGTGCAATATCTGACTATCCCAACTATATTTTGTCATTCATGACATGTTAAAGAATTGATCTGTACCTTTATTGGGTCCTGGGGTCCACTGTTTTTATGTCAGACTATCAGTCAAATTTGGGATGCTCGGTATTGTCAGTTTCCGAATCAGATTAGGAGACGCTTTTTGACCAAACAGATTGTGGCCAGATTCTGTTCTTCAAAATGATTTTATCTCACTTTGAATCCTTCATGAAAGTTGTAGTCCTATACGTTAGATGAATTTGGGTTTTTAAATCTCCTGATTTCGATATCAGAAGCTCAAGATATTCCTATTTGAGTAACTAATGTGAAAACATAGAATCCTATCGCAAGAAAGATTCCAGCCTGAGTTTTTTTGGAATTCTATTCTTCAAAAAAAATTTATCTAACCTTGAATCCTTCATGAAAGTTGTAGTCTTGTACGTGTAGATGAATTTGGGTTTTTGAATCGCCTGATTTTGATATCAGAAGCTCAAGATATTCCCGTTTAAAGGGCTAGCATGAAAGTAGAGAATCCTGCCGCGAGAAGGGTTCTAGCCTGAGTTCACAGGTCTAATTCAAGGGATTACGAGCCAGTTTTAAGGACTTGTTTTTGGACCAAGGACTGAATTGAAAAGTGCTAAAATGATGGATTTAATTGAAGATGAAATTAGAAGGAAATGGGTTGGTTTTAAAAAAAGTTAAAGAGGGGGACTGGATCATCAAAAAATGACAGGAATTCTACCACACCGGATAAGGAAATACAACTTTGCAGAATGGTACTGTTCATTTGTGTTTTGAACAATACCCCTCCCCATCTGAAAGGAAAGCAATTCTTTCTTTTTCTCTGCAAAACCTTCCCCGTCTGCAATTCTTTCCTTTTCTCTGCACAACTATTCTCGCTAGTTTCCATGATTCTCTCACCTGATTTTTAAAGTTGCAGATCATGTTTTTTTCAGCTTCAATCCAAAAGAGACAGTAGCTTTTGTGCCTCCTTTGTGCCAGCTGCAAAATGACATGAAGAGAGGAACCTCACCATCATCTAATGGCTGGGATTTTATCCCTAACACAAATGGCTGAGATGAGGTGTTAATGTGGAAAGTAATGACTGATGATCACAGAATAGGAATCAGAATATTTTAGTTTTCTATTTTTGCTTTATTTAATCACTTGAGATTACATCCTAGGATTAATGTAATATTTGTTTCCTAATAAGAGTTGTGATTAGGCTATATAAACCTCCTCTGCAGGGAGAAAAAAGACGAAAAAAGGGAAAGAGACGGAGGAAAATGGAGATGAAAAAGGAGGAGAGGAGGAGGAGAAACGTTTGAGATCTGTAGCACATAGAAAGGAAGCTCTGCTACTAAACATTGATTGAAACTTTCGTCTGTCAAAATGAGTGAGACCTGCAGAAACGAGGGAGATCTGCAGCATATAGAGAGGGAGCTTTGCTACTAAACCTGACATAAATGATCATTTGGGTTTGTATTTCACCTTCTGCAGTCAGAACTAGTGAGACTTGCAGGTATAGGTCTCAACTTTCTCCTTCCTTGCCGCATGCAATTATGTTGTTTTGATGTTTAAAAGAAAACTTGTTTTGTCTTTTGCTTTGAACATTCGTTTCCTATTTTTTACCATACAATGAACGCTTGTCTTTTGTTCCTGTCGTGGCTTTGAGTTTAGATGGGTGTTTATGATAAGAGTTTGCGGGTTCCTATTTTTTTCTTTTTTTCTCTGGTTCATGAGGAACTGTGGGGGGCCGTTGGTTCTTCATCATCAGCTCACTTTTTTCCATTTTCCATTTTTCTTTTGTATGAAACTAGTATGGCAGCATCTCTCAGATTGGTAAAAGAATATAGGTCATGAGTCACGGACACTGCATTAGAATTTGATTTCAAACTTTGGTTTCAGAACTTTGGCTCCCTTAAGCATACAGAGGTGTTTCATTTCCAGTTATAAAATTTTAAGATAAGCTGGCTTTGAACATTTTATGGGATGTTTTAAGTTTTTTGTAAATCTTATAATATATACGATGGTTTGCTACCCTCTATTGTGATGTTTGCGTTTAATTGTGATGCTCGTGTTTTGATAAAAATAAAAATATTTTTTGGTTGCATACGGCCAATACTCTAACATATTTTGAGCATTCCTTTTATATATATAAAAAAATATTTGGAATTTTGAAAATGTGTTTTCGCATGGATTTCTTAAACACAACAAAAAAAATTATTTTCTTTAATTCTAGATTTTACAACATGTTTGTAAAACTCCAAAGAGTGTTGGCCAATATTCCAAAAATTAAAAAAATCTTATTTTTGGGGAATTCATCTTTATTCGCTATTAATATTTGGATAAAGAAATCTCAAATGGGTTAATATCCAAAATATTATTAGAAATAATTTGTTATTATTCACTGATAATATTCGGATAAAGAAACCCCAAGCAATTAATATCCAAAATATTTTTTAGGAATAATAAGTCATTATCTTTTAATAATATAAGGAAAAAGAAACCTATGTAAGGTAAATGTCCAAAATATTGTTGAGAGTAACACAACTTGGCCATTTTTAACATATTCCAAAAATATAAAAATCTTATTTTTGGGGAATATGTCTTTATTCGTTATTAATATTTGGATACAGAAATACCCAAAATATTATTAGGAATAATTTGCTATTATTCACTGATAATATTTGGATAAAGAAACCCCAAGCGATTAATATCCAAAATATTTTTAGAAATAATAAGTCATTATCTTTTAATAATATAAGGACAAAGAAACCTATGAAAGGTAAATGTCCAAAATATTGTTGAAAGTAACACAACTTGGTCATTTTTAACATAAGGACATATTTATGCCCAAAATGTTATTTAGAACAATTTAATTGCACATCATTGAAAGAAGTCTCAATTATAATTGGGGACATTTCAATTTTTGTTCCACGGTTTATGAGACGTGAAAGTATGAAATACTAAGGCAAAATGGACTTTTAAAGCACCTTGAATTTCCTTATATTTCTAACTTAATTTTTTTGTTTCTCTTCCTTGCTATTTACAAGTCGCGAACACTTGAAATACTAAGGGAAAAATAAGCTTTTAAGCACATTGAATCTTCTTAGATTTCTATCTTAGTTGTCTCTTAATTCATAGGTTGTAAATTTAGTTCAAATCAAACACAGATTTCAAAAGATTTGCATCGATTCTCCTTGGCACTCTATAGACATATCTATGGGTATTATCCATATTGACCAAGGATTCTTTCTTTTAGACTTTGAACCCAAGTTTGTTCATTATAGCAAACTTATCCTAGGAAAACTGATGAGATTAGAAAAATCAACGCCATAGCAATTATAAATCAAACACCAAGTAGCTTACCTTAGGTAGGGCGTATTAGCGGTGTTAAAACATTCCATTTACACAACCAGTCCCTTGCCTTAGAATCTATGAAGACCAATTAGGGTTTCTAATGACCATAATACTAGGTAGTGACTCCCTTTTACACAAAAAAAAGACCCCGACATGATTCCCCGCTCCGAGAAGGGTTGTCGCGATGTCGAGCTCTCGCGAGGGTGCGACAACTCCTGACAGATGTTATCGCACAGTTGCATTTGAATGAATATCGAAAAGATGCATACCACCAAGACTGACTGTGGGACCATCTATTTTGAAGCCCAAATGTGCACTTCACCGCATGAATATGGGTGATAAAATGACCATCATTGATGATGCCAATGCATTTCTGTTCACAATCTGATTAGATGATCTTAGAGGGATCCATTGAGAAGGACATTAAGCATACAACCATGAGCCTTTTACTGCAAGCTATCAGACGCATGTCTAGATCACCTAACAGTTCCATAAAGGTTAATGATAACATGTACATGAAGGATATGTTTCAACTGGAGGCAGGTTTATGGCTGATTGGCAATCTAAAATGAGGTCAACACCAGAAAACCTCTTGATAGGTGTTGGCACAATGCACAACCAATCAAAGAATAATTCTCGAGAGAATCCAGGAGATAAAATCCTTCATGATAAATCAAGTAACACCATACTTGGAGGCATTGCCAAGCTTGATAAATAGCGAGAGCAGTAAACATCACAAACAGCCTAAGATGGGCAATGCAGTTACAGTTGAGTGGAAGACGAACACAAAAAAAGCTAGTGCATAGAAGAACAAATAAGGCTTTGAATAGCAAACACAGACATCCTAGGACTATGAAACATCAAAGAAGGAAGACCTATATTTCACTAGGTAAGTCATATTCTTCATATTTTTTTCATTTAGATAGGTCACCCATTATAATGAGATCACTCTTCACTTTTTTTCAGTTTGGGTGGATCACCCATTACAATGAGACCACTTTTCACATTTTTTTCACTTGGGTAGGTTACTCATTATAATGAGACCACACATTCTTTCCATCTGGGTAGGTCACCTATTACAATGAGACCATCTTCCACTTGGGTAGGTCACCCATTACAATGAGACCACTTTTCACACATTTTTTTTGTTCTGGTTAAAGGAGATCGCCAAATGTGATCTTAGGTTAACCCATCCGTAAACACAGATTTTTTAGTTCTGATTAAAGGAGATCGCCCGATAGGATCTTAAGTTAACCCAACCACACACAAAGATTTTAGCTTTGGTTAAAGGGAATCGCTGGATGGGATTTCAGGTTGACCAAGCTACACATAGATTTTGGTTCTGGTTAAAGGGGATTGCCAGATGGGATCTCAAGTTAACCCAACCACAACATTGATTTTAGCTTTGGTTAAATGAAATCGTCAAATGGGATTTCAGGTTGACCGAGCTACACATAAAATTTTGGTTTTGGTTAATGAAGATCGCTATATGAGATCTTAGGTTAATTCAACTGCAAACATATTTTTTTTCTTTGGTTCTGGTTAAAGAAAATTGTCAGATGGGATCTCAAGTTAACCCATTCACATACCAAATTTAGCTTTGGTTAAAGGGATTCACGAGATAGGATTTTAGGTTGACCGAGCTACACATAAACTTACTTTGGTTATGGTTAAATGATATCGCCAGATCGGATCTCAAGTAAACCCAAACATACACAAAGATTTTAGCTTTGGTTATAGGGAGTTACCAGATGGGATTCTAGATTGACTGAGCTACACAGATAGACTTTGGTTCTGGTTATAAAAGATCGCTAGATGGGATCTCAGGTTAACCCAACCATATCAAAATTTAGCTTTGGTTAAAGGGAGTCACCAGATAGGATTCCAGGTTTACTGAGCTATATAGAGACTTTGGTTCTAGTTAAAGAAGATCACTAGATGGGATCTCAAGTTGACCGAGCCACCAACATTATCTTAGAATTGGAAGAAAAGTGAGAAGAACCCTACCATTAAAAAATTCTCAAAAGAAAGAAGTTCAAACCTTGCCATTAAGAAGACTATTTTTTAGGATCTTGTTAAATGGAATCGCCAGATGAGATTTCAGGTTAACCCAACTAAAGATGGAATTTAGAGGATTGCCAGATCAGAATCTCAGAATAACTAAGTTGTACATTGTTTTGATCATTAGTTCCTGGTTGAAGGGGATTGCTGTAAAGACAGAGTTTCAGATCAATCAAGCAAAAAGTTTTGAGAAGATTAGTTTCACAAGTTCAGTTTTGTTTATCTTTACAAAACTTAATAAGCAAAGCACTTAACTAGTCTTTGCTCCGTAAGTATTGTAAAGAGGGGGCATTTGTTGTTACCTATTTTTGGATCTCCACAAAAAAAAAGGAGAAAATAGAAAAAAAGACAAAAAAATATATTTGAAAGAAAACAAAAAATAATAGTAGTAAGAAGAGGATGCCAAAGCACCCAGAAAATAGATAAAAATTAGTTTACCAAGTTCAAAAATATAAAAATTAAAATTTGACAGTATATTTTTTGACTGATGAAGGCTCTATTGACCAATAAAATTCAATTTGAGAAAGAAAAGTCCAAAATCAAATGTTTAAGGACTCGATTAAATTTTATTAAAGGTTTTATTGAATTTATGGAGGGTTTGCTTGCAAGAGAAAAAATGTTTTTCAAGTCAATTTAGGTTTTAATTGGAAGAAATTAAAGTTCAGGGGTCAAATTTTAATTTTAAAGTTGATTTGGTTAAATCAGGTGCTTAATTGCATAAATATTAAAGTTTGATGGGCAATTAGGAACTTGATTAAAGATATCCAAAACCAAGGACCAATTAAACTGGAAAAGACGTGTAAGTAGAGGGACTAAAATTGACTGAATCAAGGGTCAAATTAAAGAAATTAGAAGTTTATTAATCAATTTAGTGTCAAATTGTATAAATCTGAGACCAATGACCGAAATGAAAAAAGGCGACCAACTTTAGAGTTGATATCCAATTTTAGCAAGGACACAATTGAATTGATTCTTAAAATCAAAATTGCAATTGAGGACTTAATTGAACAAATCAAAAATTGAGGACCGATTTAGAATTTGACACTTCTTTGGTGCCATTTTCATTTAAATGAAACTATGCGCTTTGTTCAAAACAACGTCGTTTCATGTGTTGTTCATTTAAAACAAAAGGGTTAAAATGGTGTTGTTTTGAATAGCACTGTGGGTCTTCTTCTTTCCTTGGATGCGCATGAGCAGGGGAACAAGATTTTTTCCCTACTTCCCCCTGCATTTCCCCTCTTTCTCTCTCTCCCTCCCACTTACCCAAAGACCCTCACACAACCACACCCCCTAATGGCCTACAACCATGATGAAAAAATAGAAGAGTCATGCTTTACGAGCGGCTGTAAGGTGACTGCACAGAGGCCACCCCATCCATTTTACCCTGTCCCCATGATTGGATAGGGGTAAGGTAGCTCTCGCTCCCCCTGTGCTATAACTGGATAGGGTAGGGCGCCCCCCCTTCCTCCTTCCCCCTTCCCCCTTATAAATACCCCGGAAGGGGAGACACACGAAAGAAAAAAAGGGAGGGAGGACGACAATGGAGAGGAAGAAAAGGAAGAGAAATTTTGGGTGAAAAACATAGGAAAGAACGAAAGAGATTGAGAGAAGAAAGAGGAAAAAAACAAAGACAAAAGAGGGATTGAACAGAAAAAGAGAGAGAACGAGGGAGAGGAAAAAGAACAAAAGATTAAAAAAAAAAAGGAAGGAAAAACATGGGAAAATAGAGGAAGGAAAAGGAAGGGAAGAAAAGAAAAGAAAAGCAAAGAGGGAGAGAGCACAAAAATAAAGGGTAGGAAGAACAGAAAAAAAAAAACAACAAAAAAGAAAAGAAAAAGAAGAATTTATGCCCCTACACAGAAAGGAAAATAATGGAGTTTAAGAGAATGCACGGGGATAATAAGATTTTGTCCCAGCTTAGCCTTTTACTGTTATGGGAATCAGATGAAAAAAAGTCATCAGGTAGCAAGTATATATAATTCATTCGATTGGAACGAGTGTTGGTGAATTACTATCAAACTCTTTGTGTTTAGTAGAAACAATAACATCGTAAATTAAACAGAATGTGAAGTTATACATGACCCTAACACATTTAGAATAATGCCCAAAAAAATACAAAACCAAAAAAAAAAACATAAAATAAAATAAAGATATAGAAAAACTAAAAAACAAATAGTAGTAAAGAAAGAAATAAATAGAAGAAAGGTATGAATAAATTATAGAAATAAATAATCTATATGGGGTTGGTCCTTGTTCTAATTAAACTACTTGATAACCTATTTATATTGTTATAAAGATAAAATTTCAAGTAAATAAAATCTTAATCCTATACTTACTATCTATGAGACATAAGGACAATATAATTGTAATCCCAGTATAATTTTTTACCCTTTTTTTCTACAAATATCCTTCTGACAATCATATATATATATATATATATATATATATATATATATATATGTTCCTATTAATTTGTATAATCATTAGTTATCCTACTGAAGACCCCTTTTCTGTACAAGACTTGATCAGTTTTTGAATTATGATCTCTTGATTTGATAATTGATGGTTAATCTCAACTATCTATATGAATTGATGGCTGATTTCACTAATTAATATTCATTTTTATCTTTCTTTCATTAATTTATAAAGTGAATAAATATTATTATTATTATTTTTAATATTCACATAGCATGTAGATGATTATTTTTATATAAACAACATATCACTTATATTGGTTAATTATAATATTTTTAAAAAATTGATGTGATTATCAAGTGATCTTATGCCTTATTGTAAATGTAGTTTCATCATTAAAATTTAATTAAGAAGCCGCAAGCAAATTTTTTTCCCATCCATTTAACGCATGTTCGAGCTAATTAATTTGGACGACATTTGGGATGAAAACATTAAATTTATCAAATAAAGCAAAGAATAAAATTGATTTAATTATGAATGATGTGTTGACATTGAAAACTACCCTATAATCGTCAAGATTTTCCTACTTAACCATTTAACATTTATACGCGTGTTAGCAGCACTCATACGGTGTAGTTTATTGTCCCCAGCACAAATCCGTTACTAATATTCAAGATGTGCCATTTTTTTTTATTATTATTAATTACTTGTGATATCATCAACATGCATTTTGAGGTTTAGGTAAAGAACAATTAGTGATAGTACTAATTCGAGGTGTTTATTAATGTACTTGTGAACATTTTTTAAAAAACATTAATCGAAGTAATCCCATAGTCAAACTAACTTAGATGAAACCGATATGACTAGGAATAAATCTAGAAGACGATATTGGCCAAGCCTTTTTTTTTTTTCCTATAAAAAAATTAAGTGATATTTATATCTTAAAAGTCTATAAATAAACAAACAAACAAATAAATAAAATTGAATAAGACATGAAGAACTCTCAAAAAGTGCTATTAAATTTAGCTTAGTAGGTCAAACTTAAAATCTCCCTACCAGATTGGTTGCATAGCCCACGCTTTAGATATCGTGTGAAAGTTGGCTCGATATGATTAAGTCAATTTAATTATGCCAAAATCAACTAGAATAATCAATAAAAATGTGAGTTATCTTAAAAAAAAATATTAGGATGCTATCTTTTTATATATTAATATTGAGATGGAGACATATTAAACCACCCCTAGTTAAGAAACATGCATCAGCATGGGAAAGGATCCATTGCAATGTGGCGGCGCTAGGGGTGATCATTTTCAATTCGGTTCGGTTTTTATCAAAAAAAATAACCAAACCGGATATCTTAAAAAAACCAGAACCGGTTCAAACCGACCGGTTTGGGTTCACTTATTTTAGAACAAAAATCAGTTCAAACCGGTTTGGCTTGGTTTTTCCAGTTTGACTCGGTTTTTCTAGTTTGGCTCGGGCCTTTTTTTGGTTTTTTTGTTTGGATTCAATTCAGTTTGGTTTTTTCAGTTTCAGGCTTATAAAATTAAAACTGAACCAAACCGGTTAGTTTTTAAAAAATTCTAATCGTTTTAATCAGTTTTTTTATAATTTAAATTTTTTAATTTTTTTTCGATTTAATCAACTTTTTAGGTTTTTTATTCACACCAGAACGGTGCATGTAGAGTCCTTTGACCTCAAAAAGCCAGTCTTTCTTTATGTTTCTAAAAGCATCTCGATAGGAGCCTTCCTTCATGATGTCGACCATCAATTTTCCTTCTTTTTTTTTTATTTTTTTGCTCTTTCTTCTCCTTTTAAATTTCACGACTTATTTTTTCTTTAACGGCTGCATTTATTCATAAGTGCCAATTATGTACTCTTGAAAAATGAAAAACTCAAATAATGTTTCATAAAATCAAGTCTGCGACATATGAAAAAATGTTGTTTTAATTTTTAACCCCAAGAAACTCATAGCGAACTGACCAAAATAAACTATCAAAAGGGTCGAATTGCAAATAAATTAAATAAATATGAAAGAATCAAATTTTTAAAAGAAATAAGATAAAAAATTATCACTATGCGAATCTACACTATCAAACATCTAGAGTAGATGCAAGAAGGAATCACACAGCTCCTTCAGTTTTTGTTAATGTTGATTTCGTTACACTGTATCTATTTTGTGGAACACTCTGGCCGGCCCGACCACCACCTGGGACCAAATGAAAAACGTATTTCGAGGATGATTTTCTATCAAGAAATTCGCATATCTTTAGCCAATAACCATCTTTACTTTTCATGTCTCCCACATGGCTTATCTTATCATGATTACCCTGTCGAAAACTTCAAAAGGATACTACTAGACCTACTAGCTAAGGTCTCGTCCTACAAATATAGAACTTTGCAATTATTGGATCGCTGGCTAACTCTCCCTTGCAAAATCGGTAATGGTTCCTACGTTTTCTATCAAGGATACTACTAGACCTACTAGATATCCATATCCACTGTCAATCGAATCTTTCATGCATTGCATCTCGCCTCTCCCACGATTCTCACAGTACCCCCTTCGTTCTCCATGATGCGTGCTTCCTAGCTCTTTTACGCCAAATTGTCTTTAACAAAAGCTTCTACTTTACAAAACTTCTTTATGGTATCTCTCGCCCTCTCACAATACAAAGGCACATTCATGTAGAAATCCCTTTGGATATATAAGAGGAAAAAGAAAAGGAAAAGGTGACAACATTGACTAGCAAACAAAAGAAATGGTGGTCATCTCTTTCTTCTGATTTTATAATGGAAAGAAGATATATCTTTTCCTCTCTTTACTTGGCTATTTATAGAGTTTGTAATAAAGCACATAAAATGACCACCTACTAAATCCTACTATCCACATAGGTTCCCTTTGTAATTTGTAAGGCGATTTGTTTTCTTTTCTTTCTTTCTTTCTTTCTTTCTATCTCTTTTAGCAGTGAGAGAGATTAAATGCATGGAAGGGGTGATGCAACTTGTCCCTCTTGCATATCAGAGTAAAAATCTGAAAATAATTTTAAATAATTAATATATTCTTAAGTTAAGTGATCGAGAGAGTACATTAATCGATGCCTTCATGGACACCCCTACCCCATGCCTATGGCCACCAAGTTTTCGATCCTTCGCATAAGTGAACCGTTTTTATTAATTATAAGCAATTAAAATTAACCTTTTCTAGTATAAGCAATTTGTGCTCATGGATAATCCACAAGGTTAGAGAAAGAGAGATTCTTTTTTTCTGGTTGTCCGGGCCAACTGACGCGCACTTCGAGTAATCCTACAGATCCTGAAATGAACGATCATGTAAGCTTTCAGTAACCTTGAAATTTACGAAACTCGAACTGATAACTTTTAAAAAGTAAATTTAGATTCTTGATTGTTATGGGAGGTGAAACTTAAATTTTAACCTCATACACTCTTATCTTTCTCAACCAACGAACCATCCCTACACGTTGTTATTATTATTAATTATTTCTCAGAGGCACAGCGAAGAATTAGTTAAAAGATTCGAAACTTAAAATTACAAGATTTCATGTTAAAAGTATAACGTGGAGATGCATGGATAAGAGCTATAGACATAGGAATTACCACTTCATTGTTTAAAGCCTTAACTAAAGTAAGAAAAAAAGTATAAATACTTAACTTAAAAGGATTGATTTGTTAGTCGTTAGACTGATATAATCTCTTATTAACCACAAGAATTCAAACCCCAACTTCATTTCTCAAATCTCATTGGGAATAATTTATTTTTAACCGGATTGAAAATATAGAATTAAACTCTATATGAAAAAGCTGTTTCAAACATATCTTTAAAAGAAATATTGAGCATTATGACTGTGTTCCCTAAAAATAGACTAATGCTATGGACAAACTAATGCTGCTGTTTTCCATTTGCATTAAAAATGTAGTTGAAACCACGTTCTTTCAGGGTTTTTTTTAAATTAATTTATTTTTATATTTTTAGATCATTTTAATATGATGATTTTAAAAATAATCTTTATCTGAAACATTCTTAGTTTGTGCAGGTATTTTTGTTATTAGTGTTAAATTTTTCTAATTTTATATGCATATGTACAGAGAATCTTTATTTCTTTCTTTTTGTATCCAAGCTAGCCCGGACTATATTCCAAGTCTCAAGTTGTGGCCAGCTGAAATAACTTCTCACATTCAGAAGTCTTATAAATATATTTTAAAATAGAGAAGTACTTGCAACGGTTAACCATCCTTCGAGGTTTCTTTCAACTTCAAAAAATCAAAGTAGTTTGCCGACAAGTGGTTTTTTTTGGGTTAAAAAATGATTTCTATGAAAAGTAAATTAAATAAATTATATTTTTATTTTTGATAATATCATAAAAAATAAATTGAAAAATAATTTATAGTATTTAATTATACCATAAAAAATTAATAATCTATAATCTGGAAAATAACTTATTAATATTTAAAATTTTTTTCATGTTTATCTAACATACATAAAACATTAAATATATTTATTTAATTACTTACAATTAAAAAAAATGAGATATAAAAAGTGAAATGATAGAAAAAAAAATTTATTATATCATATATTTATATCAAGCTTAATTTTTAAAATGTAACTATATAAATAATATAAACATTTTAAATATAGTATTATATATAGACATATAACCTTGTTAAATGTTTTTTAAGTAAGGGTGATAAAATAAATGTGCTTTGATGAGGCAGGCTGCCAGAGAGAAAGATGTCTTGGAAAGTCTTTTTTCAGAGATAAAAAGGCAAAAAAAATTGTCCTTGATAAGAACTACTTTCTTCAAAACTAATTCTCTAAATTTCATCAAACATGGAAAAGAGAAAGAAAGTGGATTTTACTAAAAGCAAACAAGGTACAAAGGATCGATGGTTTCTCTTCTTCTCAACTTTCCTCGACCGCTAGCTCTAATTTTTGCATGTGGGTAATACAAATTGTATTTGACTATGTGAAGGCCGTAAGAAAAATTAATGTATGGGTCCTTCATCGCTAACAGCTTGTACAAGGTGCGTGATTCGGCACCAAGGAAAAGAGAGAAGAGAGGACTAATGAGAGGTGATTAGTAGTTTTTGGCTGCATCAAGATAAGAACACTTACGTCTCAACGCCTCATCATGCATGATTCCCACGTATTCCATTCCTTATCCATTCACCAACCGTGTTACTTTTCGACGAGGCTTCCCATTTGGCCAAGAACAAGCAAATTTATTCACTGTCTTGTTTCTTGAAAGTGTATTCTTAGTCACGACTTTATTCTTAATCACAAACCACTTCAATTTTATAATTTGTTTTATCAAAGTTATTAATCTTTTTCTCTCTTGGGGAAGT
>Ga0325404_1003123_pt1 | contig 17718 bp, 10 predicted proteins | sample PopdelMetagenome_18_FD_205664 | JGI IMG/M metagenome (GOLD analysis project Ga0325404, IMG submission 205664) | Populus deltoides microbial communities from Bellville, Georgia, United States - Xylem-Control-R1 | ecosystem: Host-associated > Plants > Phyllosphere > Stem > Wood/Secondary xylem... | reverse complement strand
TTTTTTTTCCGGTTTTCTCGGTTTAATCGGTTTTCCGGTTTTTTTGCTCACCTCTACTTGCTGACATGGCTCAACATCCTTATAAATGCAAGCTAAATACTGTTTGAAACTAAAAATACCTCCACTAATAATTTTTTGACAATACTTGCACAGAACTTTTCTAGAATTCTTATCAACATCTATACCATACTGTCATCCCACATCAAGCCTATTACCAGAAGTATTTTTTCTAGATGCCATAAGTTTAACAATTCAAGGATCAACTCAAATCAACCCTGTAATCAATCCAAACATTTTATGATTGTAATTAATTTTGATATTAAACATCCAGTTATCAAAAAAGAATTACCATAATACTGAATTCAAAAACTAATTAAAATCAGTAACCAAAACACTGAATCCAAAACACACAATGACATTATATAACATTATAACTCATGACTTATGTTTTTCTCCAAGTAATTTATTTGTTGTTTGTAGTGTTTTCCTCTTTGTCCCGTAAGCTCTGAAAAATAAACAAGTAAACCATTTTCAAAATCAAAACCCAGTTTTCTGTCAAACCCATTCTGTCAAAGTGTTTTCTTTTCTAGTTATCTACTATGAACCAAAACACTACAAACAAATGCACAGACTTGTTTCTGTCATCTATATAACATTCAAAATCAAAACATTATAACATATAATGCACTCATAATACCGCACTCCAGGTGAAATATAGGTCCCCCATTGAAACACAGCAATGCAATTTGCCTCAGGTAGGACGCTTAAGGGGTGATAGTGTCTTCCCTTTCGCGTAACTAGTCTCATACCATAGAATCTCTGTTGACCAGTTAGAGTTCCTAGTAACCATAATATTAGGTGGCGACTCCTTGAACAAGACATTTTTCCCTAAAAAAAAAAGATGTCAGATATCTGTTCTTTTTCCATATAGAGATGTAATTTTTTTTTATCAGTTGCCGCGATGTCCGGGTGTGATATTATGTTAGTGTTTTCAATTTGGTTCTTATTTTTTTATTTTTTATGGCGTTATGTTTCTTTTTAATTTATCCCTCTAATAAAAAAAATTTAATTTCCCTCTATTTTATTTTTTACTTTTATTTTCACCTTTATTTTTTTAATTATTATTTTTTAAGATCATTTTGTGTTGTTATTTTTTTTTCTCGTTTCATTTTTTAGTATTTATTTTTTTTGGGAATGTACTTCTTTTATTTTTTAATGAATGATACTTCTAATTTAATAATCCAATCTTGAATTTGAAAAATTAATATATATTTTTATTTTTTTTAGAAAAAATATAGGCTCGCGGTACGGCTTAGAATAATAATAGTGTTTGATATTATAATGCAATCATAGTTTTGAGATTTATAGAATTTTTTTAATTTTCAATTAATTTTTTTATATTTTTAGGTTATTTTAATATTCTTATATAAAAAATATTTTTTAAAAAAAATACTTAAATATATTTTTAAATAAAAATTATTTTAAAAACAATTTGATTAAAATATAAAGACCGACGGAACGATATCTCTTGATACACAGAAGAAAACAGAAGAAAAGTAGCTACTTCCCTATTATTGCAGTGCCGTATCAACTGTCAGAAGTGACACACGGACTCACTTCGAAAAAATTAATAATATATGTAAGAATAAAAACAGCTTAAAAATGGCAGCCTTATTCACTTCACATTGTGCAAACAACGAAGACACACCTTTTACTTCTCATTCACTTCCTATAAATGCCCTCAAAATCTTTCCTTTTCAATTTAAGTTTTTCAACTGCCAAAGCCTGCTACCTATCAGAAAAACCACCCAAATGAGTAGTAATTCAATGGAATCTTATGGCCAACAAGTGGTTCTAATCACTGGTTGTTCTCAAGGAGGTATAGGCCATGCCTTGGCTCGTGAATTTGCTAACAACAACTGCCTTGTTGTGGCCACAGCCAGGTCTTTGATTTCCATGAGAGACCTTGATCAAGATAAGAGATTTTATCTCCAAGAATTGGATGTTTTGTCAGATGAAAGTGTGCATCATGTCGTGTCAAACGTTGTTGAAAGATATGGTAGAGTGGATATCTTGGTTAACAATGCTGGAATTCAATGTGTTGGCCCTCTTGCTGAGGTTCCTTTATCTGCTATGCAAAACACTTTCAATACCAATGTCTATGGTAATCTTCTTCTTCTCATCAAGTTCTCCTCTTGTTTGTTTCATTAATCTGTGTTTTTTTTTAATGTTTTCTTCTTGTGCCTTTTTGCCCTTTTCTCTGTTTTGTTCTTTTTTGAATTGATGTGTGCATCTTGATTTCGTTTACTGTTTTCGTCACCCCCTTTGTCTAAATTGCTGGGTTTCTCTGTCTTGGTTTGTTTATACGCCATTTTGTAAATGAGACTTTGGAGTTCTTGTTAGGTTCCAGACTGTGCAAAGATGAATATTTTCCCCTCTCTCTCTAATTCTTATGGTGCAGAATGATAGGAGTCATGATAGCTAAGATGGTTTTGAAAATTTGGTTTGTGATTTGTACATGAACAGCATAATTAGGTTGAATTTCAACTTGAATATGTGAGATCTGGAATTGGTGGTTGATTTTATGCTCTTATCCCCTAGGTGCTGAGTAAATATCCAGATCTTTTTCTGCTGATTCTTTCTGCTTTTGGGAGCGAAAAACCCAATCAATCAGAATCTGATAACCTTAAAACTATGGAATTGGTAACTGCTATTCTGTTCTCTTAAAGTAGTCTAAAAATGGCCGACGGGGGATTTTCAATTATGAAGATCAGTATCAGCCACTGATTTATTCTTTTATATATATATATATTGATATCAAATTGAAAAAAACCAGGAAGGAAATGGAAAAAGTAAACAGAGTACAAGCTAAATGGAAAAGAAAGCAAGCTAAAACTTTATTCAAAGTCATGCAACAAGATCACTTAACCTATTCAACTGATTTCTTGTTAGGTTGGCCTAATGGGCCTTGAAATTCTATATTGTTGTTCATATTGGTGATTCTTCTCTGTTTCCCCTAATAATTCTGAAATATTCAGCTAATGACTGGAAATTTCTTCCTCCATCTAAGAACATTTGTCCTAACCACATCTTGAAGGATTTCAATAGCAGACTTTCTGTACAACTTGCTTTTGTTTCTTTGGAGTTTCGGCCATTGCTTGAAATGTAACTGGTTTTCAATTTCCTAGGTTCTCATTTTTTTCATTGTAATATGCGGTACACGATGTGCTAATGATTATATTTACTTCTATAAATCTCGCAAATCAAACAATGTCAGTGTACAATTTACTCTTTTAAATTGCATCCTAGGACACTTTTTGTTTGGATCTTGTTATTGATTCTGATGCTAAATCCTGTTTGTGTGTGAGCGAGCAAATGTCGTTTCTGGAGCCTTGGTTTTTTTGTCTAACCGTGATAGTCTTGGACTCAGGTAAAGTTATGCATTTGGACCCTGGCAGTGTTGCCTCACATGATTTAACTTATAAACTATGGGACTGCAGTTGTCAGAAATAACAAAAGAAAGACAACAAGCACAAGAACACAAAATCATGTTAAAAGGGTCTCCGCACACAAATTCTAATTTGAATTTTTATTGCTATATATTTTCTCTTCAAGTAGTCTATCTCTCTAAAACATAGTTTTAAAACCCGGCCTGACCTGGCAGGTCGACTCGAGACCCAGCTGACCCGAAGCTGGAACCGAGCCGGGTTTAAGAAAAAATAAGGGAAGTCAAAAACCCGGGTGACTCGGCAGGTTGACCTGGTGACCCAGTTGACCGGGCAAAACCCGGTCAAAAATCCGGTTGCAACCTGTTGACTATATATTTTTTAAAACCAAAATGATGTCATTTTGATTTATATAAAATAAATTGAGGTTAACCCGAGTGACCCGATCAAAACTCGGTGACCCGAGCCTTGGTCCGGATCGACCACTGAGCCGGGTTTAAAAACTTTGCTTTAAAAGGTTTACAACTCCTAAATAAACCCAAAAACCTACCTAAATAAGGTCGGAAACTAAAAGTCTTAATTAGAAAGGAAAAAATAATAAAAGTCCTAAACAAACTGAGAAATTAGAAAAAAAAGGAAAAAAAATATTGGGCTAAACAACACGTTTTTGGTCTAATTTATAGGTGTTCCGAGCCTTAGGTGGTTATAGCCGGCCGACCCTTTTGTGAGGTTGGGCATTTGGACCCTCCTAGTCAAATTTGAGCATATTATTGGGTTGAAAGTTATACATCTTTTTACTAGACCAATCACTTTGTGCAACCCAAGTCTCTTATTGGGCTTAGTGTATCTCATCGGTTCATAAATATCTTTGCAAAGCTATCCACGTAATCCAATCGCGGTAGATCCGGAACTGAATGATTAGAATACCTTGTATCAATTTTCTCAGGTTGGAAAGAACTCATTCTCAAGTTTTGGTCATCCATCCAACAACGTTGTCATTGTTGTCAACCATTAAAAGCAATGTTGGCACCCTTGTGCTCCATTGACCAATGGTGTGTTGGCACTGTACAATTAGTCAACTAAGATAAAGTAAACCAAGAATCAATCTCCATACCACTCCTAATCTTTACAAAAACTATTATTAGTTGTTAACGACTTGTTCAACATTGTATTCTTTATCAAATCATTTAGATTCTCTACACTATCCTTTTGCTATTCCATAAATTGGGATAAAAACAATATATTTTTACCCTTGCTTTAAATAACCACCATCTCTCTCCTGAGTGCCAATGCTATATGCTTCCCCTTTATACTGAGGGTATACATGTTATGTTGTCTGTCATGTACGGAATTCCTGTTATATTGTCATGGTTTGTCTAACAATAAATGACACGCATCCATAGATACCGCATCATACCGAACACTATCAAAATATCTTTTGTCTATAGAAAACAAAACAATAGAAAATGAAACAAGATAATGTTTGTCCATGATTACCTTGTTGTCTCGATTCAGCCTGTTTAGTTTGTAGGGCTTGAGGTGTTTTTCTATCTCGAGTCACATCTCTCTATTACCCCAACTGACACTACATTCTCACAGCTACTATTGTTTATGATCAGGTTACACACCTTACAAATTGAATGGAAAAGGCTAGTGTATAGTCAATCCTCGCTTGAACCACCATTAGGAGTAGGCAAAGCTCATTTGGATGACTAAGGTATCATTGCCATCATCTTGCAAAACCTCCCCATTGTCATCTGAATCATCATAAATAGAATCAGTTGCCTCCCAATCATGTCATCAAGTTGTTCTACTAGCAAATTCTTACCCAAACGAGACTCTAAGCTAAATTTAAGAGCAATTCAACAGTTGAATAAAAAGTTATGTTATTTGGTTAGGTTGATTACTTTGTGCATCTCAGGCCTCTTCTTGGGCTTAGCTTTATTATATTAGTGAATAAATATTGATGCAAGGCTATCTACTTAGCCCAATTATGAACAATTCGTAATTGATTGATTTGAACCACTTGCATCACCTATCTACTTATATATTGCAATAAAATAACCAAATTAGCATGATTCTGTTGCTGCTGCTGGTAACTGTTTTTCCTAATTTTGACCATTTAATTGTTTGTTTGAACATCTGGAGCTGCTTATCCCTCTTCATGATGCCTGATAATCATGGCGCTCTCTGGACACTGACACACAAACAATTCCTCTGATATCTATTATGCATATGTACATGAATTTTGAGTGATCAGGAACAACCTTGGCACATACACTCCCCATTCCCTTTTTTGTCCATGAACATTTCCAGGGAGAACAATTATGATGCTCAAGCCAAATATCCTGATGCAGCATCACCTCCAATCCACACAGATTCACTATTGTATATGTCACTGTCTGCGATTCACCACTTAGATTTGTTTCTGTTAAAGCATGCATGTTCTTAGTAGTAATTCTTTATTCCATTTTAATAACCATGACTCACAGCTATGAATGATGTAAATTTAGGATGCACAGGCACCTATTTCTTTTACACTTAACTGCAATGCTTGCTGTTTTCTGTAGTCAACTATTTTGATTATACATTAAAAATAAAACTTTCCTGGTAGTCTTACCATTAGGTTTGAACTTGGGTACACTTATAACAACTCCTCAGATATTTTGGAAACTTCTGAGGTTATGCTACCTCATGAGTTAAGTCAGATTCTTCAGTAAAAGGTCTTTGCAGGAAAGTAATTCATCATAAGATTAATTGAAGTGTAATATGTGATTTGATGCTGGCAGTAAATTTTCTGGGTAGAATTATGAACCCTAAAGTCAAAATACCGGGGATAAGTAGATGTCATAAATTGATATCTCATTGTTCTTGACATCCATGAAGTGTATGGATATGCTTTTGTTCTCCATGGTATGAGAGGCTGCCTTGAGCAGCAATATAGTTGTGAAGGTCTATGCTATCTACTTGAGTCTTCAACGTGGCTCAAATTGGTCTTATAACTATTTTATCTCTTTGGTACAGCTTATTTTTTGCATTTGTAGAAGTTCGTGTGAAGCGAGCTATTCCATAACTGTACCTTTTGGCACATTCAGTTGGATTTGCAAACATCTTACTATTTCATTTCATTTAATACTAGAGTTACCATAAGAGCATAACAGCATCAGAGTCATTTAAACCTTATTCACCACCTTTTGGTGTTGTAAAGAAAGAGTTTATCTACCACCTTCTTTCCTCACAAAGCGCTAGAGTTCAAATGATTTTGTACTTTTGTTTTCTATTAAGCCGGCAAAGAATTTTCTTTTCTGCAACTACACAAGGAGGAGCCTCCAGTACCTTGTAAACGTGTTGGTTTAATAAACTTCTAAAACAGCTCATATTAAAATATCGGAAGACAGTCTATCAACATGGAAATTTCTTGGGACGACTGTATTGGTAACAATGTGCTGCCTTGCATTCTTGTTATTCAGAAGCTCCAGTATTCTGTCCGGTACACTCTTAACACATGGTGCAGCATTCATAATTCATAAACAGACTTTCCTGAAAATACAGCAAAGACAAGTTTATTGTTGTAAATCATGGATTACTCCGTGTCTTGCGTCGGAGTTATCTATGATGTCTTTGTATGAATTTCAAGCCTCTCCCAGCCTAACTGATCCTGCTACCACCTAGCATGCTATTGATGAAATACCAAGATATTGTTTTTCCTGTTCTTTTTAACATCAAGCATATAATGTAGGGACAATGAGGCTGGTACAAGCTGTTGTTCCTCACATGGCATCTAGCAAGAAGGGAAAAATCGTAAATGTTGGAAGTGTTACTGTTATGGCTCCTGTTCCGTGGGCTGGAGTCTATACTGCAACCAAAGCGGCTCTTCATTCACTAACTGATACCTTGAGGTTTGTATCTTTTGAGACACCTGTGTTACCTACCTTCTCCTATTAAATGTCTGGTTCATGTCTGCATAAAATCAATAGTACCAAAGTGTTGCAAATAGTACGGACCACCCTTCCAGAACCTGAAGCCTACATGCACACTTAAGCACACAAGCATTTAGACACATATCTGATGAAATGTGCAGGACTCTTTGGCTTCAGTGTTCTAATAATCAATTAATGTCCATGAAGAGAACTGGATAGCAGGGTTTCATAAATTACGACTGCAAGACAGTCTTTTGGTGCACTTGGTGTGATTATTCAGATGAATCAAATATATAATCCATTTTCTTAAACTTCAGTTCAGCATAACTTCTGATTTATCAACAATGTAAACGAATATTTATTTCTGCCACCTTCTGCTTAAGATAAATGGACATTTTTAAAACTAGAATCTTAGTTCTTTTGTTATTTGGTACATGGTAATTATTTAAATAAATTAGATTATGATTCATATATGATCCAGAAATTAATCCAAAGCTATATTTCTTCTAGTCGAATAAGAGGAAAAGAAATTGATGATTCTCAATATTTATAGAACATGGGAAACTTCGCTATTTTTTATGCCGGAGATGCTAATAGTAAGAAATTGCCCATTTTAAATGCAGGCTGGAACTCAGGCCTTTAGGGATTGGTGTGATCAATGTTGTTCCTGGAGCTATTAAATCAAACATAGGAAATTCTGCCGTAGCCAGCTACAACCAGATGCCTGAGTGGAAGTTATACAGGCCATTTGAAGAAGCAATACGGGAGAGAGCGCATCTTTCACAAGGACTCAAGGCCACTCCCACAGAAGAGTTTGCGAAGAAGACGGTTGCTGCCGTGCTAAAGGAAAACCCTCCGGCATGGTTCTCCACTGGCCAATTCTCCGCTGTGATGTCAATCATGTACCATTTGCCACTTTCTGTTAAAGATTTTATCCTAAGGCGAAAATTTAATTGCTGAGTTCTGCATCCTGTAAGTGAGTTGGTCAGCTTTGCATGTCTACAAAGCCTTGTAATTGCACATGTCCCCGCATGGTTCTTGTAAGCATCTTCCTCCTCGTCCTTGCACAGCAGCACAATACAGAAATAAATAAATTGTGGGCTTATGTAACTGAAAAGGATGCTGCTAAATTTACTACCACCTTTGTTCTTCCCTCCTTTGAAATGACTAATGCAACCTCTTTCTTTATTCTTACTTTGAATATTTAATATAATGTCTCTTCTGGGTTGGAATAAAATAATTATCAATGAAAGGTCGCGAAAAATGTATGTATATGTTTTTATGACTTGACTATGAGTGTGCTTCTATAAATTATTATCCATTAAAATATTTTGTTTTTGTTCGAAGATAAAAGTATTTTTGGGCTAACATGAATGTCGAGCAAGATTAAGTCTCCCGATAGATGATTTTAAAAGTGTATTCTCACATCCAACTGCTATATAAATTTAATTTACTTTTGCTTCTTTGTTAGAACTTGTTTTTCATTAAAATTTGATTTTGTTTTTAAATTAATTAATTTTTTTTATTTTTTGAATTGTTTTGATATCAAAAATAAATTTTAAAAATAAAAATATATATATATTATTTTAATATATCTCTAAACAAAAAAATATTTTAAAAAGTAATTTATACCACACTTCTAAATATTGTTAAATAAAACAAAGTTTCTTAATTATCAGCCTAACCCTATGAAGATCATGAATTCTTTAGTATTTTTAATATATTATTATACCATTAAAACAATATTATCATTGTAATTCATCTCACTACTAATATTTAATCCTACCCTACCTTCTAAATAATAAAAAATCATAACATAGTAAAATTCTTAAAATATACCATGATATTAATTCCTAAAAATAGTTTAATCCTTTTTTTTAATTATATGACTATTTAAAGTTTAAACACTACCTAAAATCTTAAATAACACATAATAAGCTTCTTTCCAAGACTAATATAGTATTTTATTAGTATTTTACTTTGACTAATAAAACTCTAACAATGTTTTGAAAGTAGCAAATAAAAACAAAAAAAAAATAGAATTGTATTAAATTATTAAATATTCTTAGCATTGCTTTTGTAGGAGATCCTTGGTATAAGTGAAAGGGTTCATAAAAATTTTATCACGCCTTTTTGCAAGCTCTGCTAGCATTAAAAAAAATCTTTAAACAAAATAATTTATACAATTTTTATCCTATGAATTTATTTTATTCATACGAATTAATTTTAAAATGAAAAGATTCAAGAATAATATTAAATTAATGCTAAATATTGTCGTACAAAAGTAAGTAGATCTTGAATAAAGATTTTATTCCCATCATATACCTTATTTATGATACAAACAGATTTTATTGAAAAGACAATATTAACAATTATATATTGAATGACAGTTCATAGTTTTATTTTTGTAAAATTATAATTATGTTATATAACTCTATATATAATTCATAAAATATTTGAAAATTTTCTTTTTTATTAAAATTAAAAAAAATCTTGTAAATGTTAATGAACAATATTCAATATATAGTTGAATAATATATTAGATAAGGGTTTGCGTTATGTCATGGGTTGACCCAAATTTTTCTAACGTAAAATATGATGCTAAGATGATGTATACATTCTTAAAAAAAAAACAGTAGTTGATTTTATTGTGTTTAATAAGTACAAATAAAAAAAAATACAATGACAATAAATAAATTAGAAAAAAATGACAACATAAAAAAGGTTAAAAAAAGCCCTGATTCAAGCTCATTAGGGTTAGCATGTCAAATTTATGACCTGATAGTAATATCAGAATAACCCAATTGAATGAAAAATAAATAAAAATATAAAAGTTAATTATCAAACAACTCAATGTTAAAGGACAAAATTAAAAAAATAATTTAAAAAAACAACAAAAAAAAAGATCTAAGTCAATCTTGTTTCATTCGTCAATCTCGTGATCATGAAAATAAGATTAGAATAACCTTATAAAAAAGTATTAAAGAAAAATTAAATACTAATAAATTAAATGTTGAAAAATAAAATAAAATAAAAACTAAAAAAAAAAAGAAGTATGAGCACTAGTTCATTGATGGGCAGGTGTCGTGGTGAGAATGAGCAGCGCTGTATTGACTGTCTTTGAAACCAAATAATACAAGTCTTTTAAACAGTTTAACACTGAAATTCGAGCACTGATCATGCTTGTGCAAGAGACAGGGCCTTTGTGGAAAATAAATGGTGCGCTCAGATGTTGACTACACCCGAATCAATCATCCCTGGAGTGTTAAAATGAGTAAGGTGGCCATCTTGGCAAGATGCTCAGGGTAGTTCTAAACACAGATGATCCTTGCTAAGATGGTGGCCAAGTCTAGCTGACGCTGATAAAAGGTGCAGTTGCCAGGGTGATTTTGTTTTTCAAACGAATGTTTGATCAGCATTGCAGCTGAATAATATGGGCTGTAATTGCGGTCTAGTTACTGCGTGGTCTCCTTTGTTTCAACGAGTATTGTACGGTTTCCAGTGTGCATGATGCCTGTTGACGAATCTTGAGATTTTCCATCCGTCCTCTTAGCATGAGTGCACACCAAAAACTTGAAGGATTAAACAATCTTGCTCGCTAACTACGAATCTGTGCTTACCAGTCGAGATATCTGTAGCTTGTCAAATTTCTGGGAGCTGGAACCTCGGCATGATGCATAAATAGCTATTAGATAGTGTATGATACGATGTCATAATAGAAATCAACTAGAGCTTATGCCAAAGATTACTTTCTCATTACTGGAAGTCCTACTCATGTGAAAAGGAGGAAGGTCGCTAATTACAAGCAGCGTACCTACGTGAAGATCAATTAAACTGGCCTCTGGCTAAAATTAACAAAAACACCATTAGTATGATTTTTCACTAAGAATGAGAAGGGTGGCCATAGTACACCATTCCATGTGGTCGCAGAGGCCTGAAATTAGGACCCTGGGGTTGTTGGTTTAAAGACATTGGTTGTTGCTGGTTTATTGTGGCCTGCTGTTGTGCCAATGGTAGCGGTTGCTGCTGAGGTATTTGCGATGGTTGTTGCGCCATGGACACCATTGGACTTACCATATAGGGTGGGGGTGGGGGTGGTGGTGGAGGTGGTCCTGGAGGCAAGGGAGAAATGTTACCATAAGCATATGGGGTCATAATCCCTCCTGCTGGCTGTAAATATTGCTGAGAGGATTGGTTGGGAAGCATGTGAAACTGAGCTTGAGCACTTGGAGTCTGATTCTGCATTGAAGGTTGGGGCAGCAAAACTGACTGATACGAGTGTGTTGTTGGAGCAGCAAGTGGTTGGGCTGGCATAAAAACATTTGGATCTGAAACAGGCAACGAGTTTTCCGGTTTTGACAATGAATCGTAGGCCTTTGTTAGTTGAGCATTTTTTGCTTCTTCAGCAGCAAACGAAGAGAGAACAGAGTGCATGATCATTTGAGAAGATGAGGAAGCTGCAAGCTTTTCTGCAACCTCAGCAGCAATATCAGCAGCTGTCCTCTTAGGTGTTTGTCCTGCTTTTGCATTTGAATCAACTGATACTGTTGTTGCAGTAGATGCTTTTGACACATATTCTTCACCATTAAGCCGCCTTCGCATGTTGCTGGCTTCCTCTACCTGTGCCTGAGCAACCTGAAATTGACCAAAAATTTTAATTGAATAAAACAAATGCTCCAATAATCATCAGATATAGATAGCCCTGATGGGTACAGACATGAGTCTAGATGGCCAAGGAGGCTTGGAATTAAGATTTCAGAGCAGCAATGCTCAGTAAATTAATCAGAACTTATTGAACTGATTGCATCTATAGGACCCACGTTACAAAGTGGCTTCAAAGCATACTGGCCTAGAAAACATCCAAAATTGTGAAAACTCATTAAATATGTCAATGTTAGGAAGATGCGCAGGCCAATGTATTTCTTTGTCAGAAATACAAAAGTTGTATTAACTGAGCTTCCAAAACAAGGTGTCAAAAGAGAATGCAAAGACTGGTGTTCTTTTAGAACAATACAAAATCAAAGGTTTATTGGTTGAATCAAGGGCTATAGGCAACAGTAAAAAATCTTTTTCATGTTTTATATGTTGGAATTTCAGAGTACAAAGGATATCAAGGATCTACCATTAGTAAGTCCGCTCAAACTCTTAATGACACAAGGTATGAACTTTTATCTAAAAATTAAAAATCCCTTCAGATATTGTTGATAAAAGTTCACCCTAACTCAACAAGTAGGCTAATATTTATAAAACAGATATTAATCTCATACATCTATATTTCCAGAAATTTACGGCTGCCAACTAAACATGAAAACAGTCTCAACTGATGTTAGCAGCCAAGAATGTATAATCAGATAGCTGCAAAAGCATATAGCATTCATAAAGGCTAACAATGAACTAAATTGTGTATTGTGGCATAAATTTATTATCTCTATTTTATCAGCAAAGATGATCACGATTGACTGAGCAGCATACATGCACATTCTATGCATATGCCCAGTGTTTATCAGAACCCACCATAAAATAATTGAAAACAGAATAAATATTCAAGGTCCAGAATGAACATTCGTACCTGCATCTGATTTTGAACTCCCTCCAATTCAGATTCCTTGGAAAAACAACAAATAAATAAGTCACAATTTAATCAAATAGAATTCCACAAACTTGTGCATCTCATTCATTCAAAAACACACTGGAAAAATCCATAGAAGAATACAAGCAGGGTAAGACATCCTCCTCTACAGGAAAAGAAAACTAATAGAGAGGAGCATTTCAATTGCAGAACATCTGCTGGAGAAACTCCATTCAAAAGCCCCTGCAGATATGCTCTATAGAGAGGCCGGATAACAATTTTATAACAGATTCTCTAGAGTTCCTCTCGGCCCAAACACTCCATATGATGACAATTTATGCATAAGTTAATAATTTACATTTCAACAACTACTGAAGGTGATGATAAAATCAGATACCTGTTCGTGTAGAGCTTCTTTTAACAGAGACACAAGTGCTACTCTACTTGCTTCAATTGATCTAAGTTTCTCAATGCTTTGTTTCAAAAGATTCTCTTCATCCTCTAGTTCCTTGGCCAAAGTCTTTCGTTTTGGATCTTTATCTGAGCAAAAAAAGTTGAGCTTCAGAGACCCCCAAATTTTCAAAGTCAAAACTCAAGCTGTAAAAGCATTTCCAAGAAACCACTTTAATCTGTTTCTATATTAACTTCAAGTTCATCTCTCTTACCATTACCACTACAGGCAACATCAACATCTTTCTCCATCTTCCTCACACGACGAACTGAAGATTTGCAATTACTCATCTCTGTCTCTTCATTGGGTTGCTCACTAACCACCAAATGAAATGCCGATACTATTTTTTCAGCATCGCCTCCGATGGACAATTTCTAGTTTCCAGAGCAACGACAAAACAGTGACACGCATTATCAAGAAAAAAAAAGAGGTCGATAATATAGAACTAGTGCATGCATCCATAAAAACAAATGGAGGAGAAAAGGAAACAATGAAAGGTCCTTGGTCTCACCGTTCTAGTGGATCGTGAATCTCGTTTTGTAATTTTGACAGAGCGTGAACGTTTTTTGTTGAGCTCCAAGGGTGGAGGTGCATCTTCTCCAAGAATTACCTCTTTGAGGCTCCGGGCACGTGACCCAAATACTTTCCTTTCTTCCCATATATTTACCTGGTTATTATGCAAACAAAAGTTTAATTATCCTAATGCTCCAACTTTCTTGAAAGACACTACACCATTAAGCACATCAATGGCATCTTAAACTTCTGTCAAGGCTCAACTAACATCTTACCAATCTAGAGACTGCCTTCTTCCCACGGTCATCACCTTTCTCAACTACATTTTTTAGCGCAGCAGGAAGAACTTTCCAAAACTCCTTAACAAATTCATTTCCTTTTCGCTTACTGTTCTGTAGGATGTCATTTGCAAGATACAATAGAGGAACTTTCTGGAGCATATCTGAGTTGTGGAACTGTTTATCCCATGTCTCTACAACTGATTCTGCTTTGCTTCGGTGAAAGATGCACCAATGGGACAAAGCTATACAATAAAGTTAAGGTAACATCCATTCCAAGTCAATAGATAATCAAAATTCTCTGTAAGAAACAGGGATAGTCAGAGATGGACTTGCCAGAACCATTTCTCTAACTCGATGAACATTGAAGTAGAAATGCCAAATGAAAAGGAATCAAAGTCAGACCTCAAATACATCAAGCAATGACTTTGAAATACATCCAGAAACTCAAAACAAACATAGGATAAAACTATTATCAAAACAAACATAGGATAAAACTATTAAAATCAGAATCAGTTCTATCACAGCGGACAGTATTGAAGGCAGGCAGAATTTTTCCTGCGAGGTAACACTATTTTCAATGTAGTGTCCAATTTCTTGCTTACAAATAATGTTAGGCATATACAGAGAACTGAAATAAAGCTGCAAGAATTCATTAATTCAAAAAACAAGAAAAAGAAGGATACTTTCAATACACTGCTGGGTGCCATTGAGCTTAGAAAGCTTATCTGCAAGTATCTCTTCACTAAATACACTATCCATATCACCCTAAACAATGACTTTCGCTAAACCCCACCACGGCACCACCAAACCCTAAAAGAAAACACTTCAATTGTTGAAACCAAGCAAGACCCTTTATAAATCCAATTGAAAACAAGAGGTTACAATCATAAAAACACAGCTACAACTATCCAAACTGATGAAAATTCCAATCATTAAGCCATAAATATTAGCAGGGAAGAAAAGGGTTGTTTCAATTGCCCAAAAGAATTTCCTAGAGTATACCAAATTTGAGCAAATACAGAGAAGAAGGGAGGAATATGAATTGGACAGAGAGATAGATGGACACAACAGATCGAAGATAGTAAATAACTAACCCTAAAATTCTAAAATAGAGAGAGAAGGGTGAAACGACGACATTGCAGGAAATAAAAGAAAGGGGATGGTAGTTATAGATTTGTTTTTTCTGGTACCTTGTATATAAAAAAACCTTACAAAATAAAAGGAAATGAATTGGCTAGTGAAAACTAGATTTAAAACCCGGTAGAATTTCAAGTTAAATTGTAAAGTGCATATTTTATTGTATTATGATTTTTTTAAATGAAAAATAAATAATATTAACATTAAATGAAATAAATTAAAAATATATATATAAATTGATAAATTTATAAATATTAATTAAAATATACAGGAGCAATATTAATTAAATTTATTTCTGCCGCTAGGGTATAATTTTAAATTAATTCCCAACTTAAAAAGAACATAATAATAATTATGTTGTGGATATTTTTTAATGTATTATATTTTTTTAATTGGGCAACAAAAAAATGTTGCGTCTACTTTATATTATAAATTAAAAAATAGATAAAATGATAAATTTAAAATGAGTTGTTAACTTGATTAAATATTAATACACAAAACTAATTTTTATAGGAGAAATAAAATATAGATGCATGTGTGTGTGTATGTCTTACATTAAATTTCTTTTTTTTATTTTAAATATTTTCATTTATTAATTATCGTTGCCAATAATAAATTATTTAAAAAAAAAACATTATTCAAATACAGTTAATTCATTAGTTGTGTTGCCCGCGCGCTGCAGCGAGATGGCTCCCTAACCGTGGATTTACTCGGAGTGAATAAGTACCGTACCATAGGGGAAAAAATGTTGAAAGCAGCAAAACTAATGGAGAGCATGAGCTTGGAGATCAAATTAAGAGCATCATTGCCTAAACAACAACGGTGATAAAAACATTAAAAAATTGCCTTGGCGAGGCCAAAAAATACGTGGTTTGCAAGCGAAACTTGAGATGCCAAGGCGGTCTGGCTAGGAAAAGCTGCTGGAATTGTTGCCATAGGGGGCGGCAGTTTGATAGGAGAGAAGCGCACAAGGAGGCGGCCAATGAGATCGACACCGTGCAGAAGAGCAACCCGAGCACCTGAAAGCTAGCTGGCATGCAACAAAACAGAATTGTTAGCAGCGGTCGTAAACGTAAGAGATTAACGTAGAAACAAGAACGAAAAGCATTTTGAAATGTCAGCAAGCTGATCGCAGCGGGAAAGAAATCAAGAAATGGAGCAAATGTAAATTCATTAAAAAGGGACTGAAAGCAAAAACATGGCAGCGTCAATGAAATCATAGCTGATGCTTATCAAACTATTGAAACATTGAATAAAGGGTCGGTAAAACCTTACCAGTCGAAGTTGTCATTTTTGATGCTATGATGGGATAAAAGTAGTAAACTTGGCGTGTTGTTCAAAAGGCCATTCTTATTTCCTGGTCATTTTATGGACATTTAAGAATCTTCATTTCATTCAAGTAAGCTTTCCAATAAACACTCTAAAATACACTACGTATGGGAACAGTTTCTCAAAAATTAGTGTTTTTCTATCATATGCAACTGTTGAAAAAAAATCCATTCACCGCGAAATGATATGTGCAATTCTCATACTAAAAACAAAGACAAAACACTTCTCTTCAAGGAAATCTTGGATTACAGAGGACGATTGCTTACCTTCGATCAAGCCAGGATGCTCCCCCATTTAATTTGATGGTAATCTCTTTCACATGACATCCACAGTCCAAAAGCGACAGCTTAAGAGTTCCTCCTTGTTCTTTGAGAGCTACAGTAAGCCCCACTTCCATCCAATTTCATTTTGTTGAAAGACAGTATAAAGATTATTATTCCATGATGTCAAATACGACAACAAAAGTTTCAAAAAACTTATACAGCTTTGGACATTGCCATTAAATTAATCATCACGAAAACGGAAAACAGAAGCATCCAAGGTTGCTCTGTCATTCTAGATTTGCTGGCATTGAAAATATCCCAACATTCGAGGAAAAAAAACAAGAAAAACTTTTCCAAACAAGTTTCTGAGTGCTATGCATCATCATGATATTCACACCATATCAGGAATGCCATATGTATTCTCAATCACTACTTCCAAATGTCTGTAGCTTCTTCTTTTATCCATCCAATTATGATGCTTGCTCTCATATGAGTGATGACATTCTCCCATCTTGCTGAAGGCACACCAGAGAGACAGCAAGTGCTCAAGAAGAAGAGAAAGCAATTGGTTATATAGGTGGTCGGTTTATTTTCATAGTATGTTGAGTAGGATACAAGACAAGAGCAGTACTATTTCGAATACAAGACCATGGAGAAAAGGGATAGAAATGTAGAGACCCCTGCTGATTTATTAAGAAGGAAGTTGCTTGAGATCATAGCAATTAACCGCAAAGTTACATTTCAAAATGGAAAAACTACAAAGCCATTTTGACAACAGCAAGAATGCTTCCCAGGTCTTCGGTATACAT
>Ga0325404_1003120_pt1 | contig 17725 bp, 10 predicted proteins | sample PopdelMetagenome_18_FD_205664 | JGI IMG/M metagenome (GOLD analysis project Ga0325404, IMG submission 205664) | Populus deltoides microbial communities from Bellville, Georgia, United States - Xylem-Control-R1 | ecosystem: Host-associated > Plants > Phyllosphere > Stem > Wood/Secondary xylem... | reverse complement strand
TAAGCACCTTGGTTCGCTTCTGAAATAAAAGATAATACGCAAATATATTAGAGGCTGAGTTCATATTTTTATAAGCAAACATATTTTTATACTTAATATAGTATTTATTTATTAATTAGATGGAGATAATATTTGTATTAATGAAAATATGAGGATTCCACTAGTTATTTTGAAGCCAGTCCTGAAAATATAATTAATCTCTTCATCCAGAGAATTAAAGAACTTCAATCAATACGAGAAATGGGAATTCATAGCGTTTAGATCAAAAGATCCTAACTTATTGAAAATCTTGAAGGAAACTCCATACGTAATGCTCCATAAACAATGAGTTATCAGTGAATTTTGGCAAATGTATAGTAAAAATATCTTATTGTTTTAGTTTCTAAAATTAATTACCTGTATGGGGGCCGCTTGTGTCGCGCTCCTGCTTTGACAAAGTAAAGTATAGTTATCGCAGAAGATGTGCCCATCGTTGTGTCTGAACTTTTTACCACCATAACAATCACAACAAACATCAAAGGTACTAACTGAATAATCATCATTGAAGAAACACTGAGAGCAAGTGAAGTATGCTCCTGCCAAGAACGTCTTACAAGACTGGCAAATTATAGCCCTTCCACTCTGCATGATGTAGTACAAGACGATTGCTTCATCAAAATCCAAGGTTCCATTGCCGTCCTTGTCCAGCGCTGTAAACAAGCTTGGAAGAACCGTGTTGTTATCTTTCTTGAGATACTCCACGAATTCATCTAGGTTAATTTTCCCGTCTTTGTTTTTGTCCATTTCATTGAAAGCAAATCTGGCACTTCTCTTCTCCTCATCGGGCAGATTCTCATAATAAGCTCCAGCAGTCCGGCGAATCTCCTCCATATCTATTTATGCGTGTAATATTTAAGAGGAAGAAGATTTAAGAGGATAACGGAAGAGGTAGCTTAGATCAACAATTTTAACACTCCAAAGGGACTTTGGTCTGCGTCTGATCACAAAGCTCTCATGTTCGATAGTTATTTATAGTACTGGCAAGTGACCACACAATGAAGAAATATTAAAGAATTGAAGTGAATTTGGGTGTGGATTAGCATTGTGAATGTGTATGGGACCTTTGGTATCTTCAATAATTTAACTTTCTCACACAACACATGAAACACGACTCCCGTGTCAGAGTCCATGCAAACCCAGCTACTACTATGAGAGCCCCCCCACAAATTTGTTTTTGGAGACAAAGATCTTTTCTTTTATTAATTCCACCGTATCCATGAATTATTTATTTCTCCTCAACCCTTCTCTATCAACAACAAAAGAAAACAGTAGCTATTATTAATGAGACAGTGTATTACAAATTTCTTCTGTTCGATAGTGATTTATATTACTGATAAGTGACCACACAATAAAAAAATATTAAAGAATTGAAGTGAATTTGGATGATTTGCAAGATATTATACCTATGTTAGGCCTTTTTTGTTATTATGATCCAACCTTGTTTTTAAATTTTTTTATGTTTTTGTATAGTTTTGATATGTTAATATAAAAAATAAAATAAAAAAAATATTATTTTAATTCATTAACAAGTAAAAAGCTTTTAGAAAAATAACTTATATTACATTATTAAACACTCTAAATAAATGTTGCTGTGAACAATAAAAATTGATAAAAAAAAGTTAAAAATAATAACAATAAAAAACCCAAACAAGCTTATCTCTCCATTCCACCGTCCCCATCAATTATTTATTTCTCCTCCACCCATCTCTCTCTCTCTCTCTCTCTCTCTCTCTCTCTCTCTCTCTCTCTCTATATATATATATATATATATATATATATATAAAATCAGTAGCTTGATGTTGTACATGATGGGACCTTTAGTATCTTCAATAACTTAACTATCTCACACAATACATGAAACACGACTCCCGTGTCAGAATCTTGAAGAACTCTGATGTGCTGATGCATACCTGCCCACGTCATTATATTTTATTAATTTATTAATATTTTTATAAAATAAATAATAAAAAAAATCCAATAACATATCATTATTATAAAAAACTGACAAAAATAAAAATGCTTTTCAAGTCATTCTCAAATTTTGAAAAGTAAAAGGGTAAGTATATAATTTTAGTGTGAAAAAAAATTATACATGATGGGACCTATGGTATCTTCAATAATTTAAGTGTGTGTATTATCGTACATGATGGGACTTTTCGTACATGAATCCCGAGTCTTGAAGGCTATGTAAGCAAGGTTGTCAAAAATATATTTTTAACACGACATGAAAAATACAAAATAAACTCGGATCGCAAAAATAGATTGTAAAATCATAAGAAAATTTTTTAAAATGAAGAGTAGTGCATAAAATATAAGAAACATATTCTTTGAAGAAACATATATCATCAAGATAATGAAAAGCCTTTCCTCGTACAAAATAAACTCGCATTTTAATCGTAAGGAAATTCTATTCTTTGATGTAAGTATAGAATTACTTATTTTTAAATTGTTTTTCTATTTAAAAATATATTAAAATAATAATTTTTTATTATTTTTAAAACTGACATATTAAAATAATTTAAAAATATACTAAAAAAACAAAATTTACCCCAGCTAGCACCATGCATAGTTTCAATCGGCACCCAAGTAGAATCACACACAATTCATTTTTATTCTTGTATTACCAAGTTAACTCTAACCCTTACAACCTTATGTCTCCCTTTCCTCGTAATAGCCACCAGCAAATACACCCTTTTCTTTTTCAAGCTGAAGCCGCCACTCAAAGCCCATGCAAACACAGCTACTACTATGAGAGGCCCCCATAAATTTGTTTTTGGAGACAGATCTTTTCACCGTACCCATGCATTATTTATTTCTCCTCAACCTTCTCTATCAACCACAAAAGAAAACAGAAGCTATTAAATAGGGATATAAATATCAATTTCCCAAACAAATTGAGAGTGACAAAAATAAACAAAACTTTAGAACGGATAGAAATAAAATCTACCATAGGTTTAACTGTAGGTTTAACTCATTACAGTAGATCCATGTAGATACATCATCGGTAGATTTGGCATAACAAGCTATTAGGGATAAAAGATAGGGAGCAATGGAATTTACTATAGGTATGATACTTTAGGTGATAATACTTTTCCTTTAGCATAACAAGTCCCTTATCTTAGAACTTTAAAGAGTAATTAGGGTTTTCTAGTAACCATAATTAATGTGGATCAGCCCACGAACACCAATAAGTATCTATTACATGTTCTAAATGGGCCAATTACAAGGTTCAAAATAAATGCATTGAAAGAACCATTAAATAGACTAGTCTTGCAAGTTTTGGCGAATGCAGAAATTAGAGATCCATTGGAGCATCAAAAGGAGGCCTTAATACATTTAATTAATTTATTAATAGCTTACCTTAATGTGGTTGCAAGTGAAGCTAAGAAAAGGAAAAAAAAATTCATAAAGTATATTAATTAAAAAAAACTGAGAAGAAAAAAGAAGAAGAATACATACCTGAGCATGGAGAAGAAGAGAAGGAGTTGGGGAGAGAAGAGAAGAGAAAGAAATGGGTATTGATGTTTTTTACATATGAGAAAGAAGAAGAAGAAGAAGAAGAACTAAAGAGCCTTATCTCTTGTGAAATTAGGGATTCTAGGCTTTTTATCGAGGCGTTTTACCGACAGATAATTAAATATTAATATTTTTAATCATTCCGTCTGTAATATTTAATGTAAAATTTTAATTTAATCAAAACTTTTCAAAAACCGCCAAATATCACCGATGACTTTTCAATCCGTCGGTGATTCTGTCTGTAATATTTAATTTAATCAAATTTTTTTAGAAAACCGTCAAATAACACCGATGAATTTTCAATCCATCGGTGATTTTATTTGTAAAGAACAGTAATTAACAGTGCAATTGAGAAGTGAACAGTTCAAGAGCTCTTTGAAAAATACCGAAGGAATTTTCCATTGATGATTCCCTTTGTTATTGACATGATGAACAGTGTTCACAATTGTTGTTACTCAATTTTTGACCCATGTTTTAAAACAAATTGTTGAAAAATCCAAAAATAATGAAAAACAACAAAAAAATCCAAAAAATAGTTTTTTAAAATATATTTGCATCATTTTTAGCATTTTCAGCATCGTCTCAAAAGAATTTAAATTTTTGAAGATCTTTGGAACGCGTTCGACTTTTAACGTGTTATTTTTAAAATCATTGATTTTCCTCATTCGAGGCGATGCTGATAAAAAAATCCAAAAAAAAAGAAAAAATCAAATTTACATAAAAAAGAAAGTTGAGGGACCAATTTTGAGACCCAAGCAATATTTTTACCTATAAATACTAGTCTCCACAACACATAAAAGAGGGGGGTCAATTTTACACAAGTGAGAGAATCACAAAAAACCAAAAGAAAAAACTCAAACCCTAAACCTAAACCTAAACCTATTTTTTTTCAAACAGCCGCCCTTACCCGGTTTTGATTTTTCTCCACCAAAACAGCCCGCAGCCGCCCCCCATCCATCCGGCAGCCGTTCACCCCTTTTTTGCCCAAACACAAAACCAGAGCAACCACAACTTCCAGCACCCCACTTCACATCGCCACTAACCCTCTTTTTTTTCCCTGCACCGGGACCGACCCTGATCTCCACCAACCCTCTCTTGGGCGTGTCTCAATTTTCGTTTGAAAATCAGAGGGCCCTTCCCCTCACAAGCCTCCATTATCCCCTCTCAGCCGCAGATCCCTCAGCCCTCTCAGCCTCCCCTCCTTTCCCTGTTGCTCTTCTTCGCCACCGAGGATGCCACCTTCCAGCCCACAGATCACCGCCTCTTCCCTCACAGTCGACCACCACGGATCTTCCCTCATATGCACCGACCGGCTTCCACCGAAGCCTCCTAGCCAACACCAACCCAAGACCAGCCCCTCAGCTAGCGGAGCTTCCCCCCATTTCAACAGATCTTCTTCTCCTTCGGTCTCTTCCACAAACCGGCCGGCAGCAGACCTAGCTCATCGCCTCCCGCAGCGGCCCAAACACGGCAGACTACGCAGAAGCCGCTGACCAAACAGCCACTCTACAGCAGATCTGCCACCGGAGAAGAAGAAAGGAGCAACGGACAGAAAAAAATAAAATAAAAGCAGATCTAAAACAGAACTAAAATCAACTGGTTGTTGCATTTTCTTGGCTTTGCAGGTGACCTTGTTTCTCACCGCCGGTGCAGAAGGGAAGAGGAGAAGAAAGCCAGTCGGATCCACCAGGTGCCTGGCTTTTTCCCACGCGCCACCAGTGGCGGCTGCGCGTGGGACCACACGCCGCCACTGTTCCTGCAGTTCTAGAAAGATTTCCATGTAATTACAGATTGTTTTGGAGGCTATTTTTGTAATTTTTGAATATTGTTTAATGTAATTTTTGTTTAGTTTTGAATTTTTATTTTGTAGTGTGGATGTAAAAAAAAAAGAAAAAAATATAGTGAAAGTGTATGTATGTGTTTGTATTTGTTTTATGGATGTATTTTTTATTTATGATAAAATTGCAAAGAATAAAAAAGAATTTAATATTTTGATTTGATCACGGTCAAGAATTATGAACTTACATGTAAGTCGTATTTCTAATACCCGATGAAAGAATAAAATTTTTAAAATTTCTTTATCACATCAAAGCCACGAAGCAGCTTACCTCAGGTAGGGTGCGTTAGGGGTGCTAATACCTTCCCTAACCACAACCAGTCCCTTACCCGTGAATCTCTGACAAGATCAGTATACCCGGGTTTCCTAGTTGCCCTCAATTAAATACTAGGTGGCGACTCCCAACGAACCAATCAAGCAAACGCATAATGAAAAATCGCCATCGGACGCCGCGCGGGTGACGTGCGACAACAATTTACCAACAATTTTAATTATTATTTTTTCGTTGTAAATTCTGATGATAATTTTGTTGCTATAAATAACACATCATCTTTTTTTGTTTGCTTTTGGTTTAAAGAGACCACACAACTTTGGTATCTTCAATAATTCCACGATCCCACACCAAAGGAAACATGGTTCACGTATCAAAGTCATGAAAAGCCGAGTTGCATTTTTCCAAGGAACATGACAAAACTGAATCTAGCCAGGATAGAGTTTTTGGTAAGTGAGCATCCTTAAAAAAATATTTTATAAAATAACACAAGTAAAACAATATTTATAAATCTAAGTATAATTGAGAGTATTATAATTGGTATGTGTGTTATGTTAGTCACGAATACCTTCTGAACCTCCATTATTGCAGATACAATCTACATCATGCAAGTCGTAGATGTCAATTGTAACTCACGGGTCGCAGAAGGTATCTACAACTTCTTTACCAGAGATATCATATGATAATTTATTTTGTCATCATCTCTCTTCCCTAAAAAAACTACATCGCGCACAATCACAAATAATCAATTTACAAGCATCAAAATACAATTCACATGAGCAGTAGATAACTAAGTTATGAATCAATATGTTGAGTCATCCAAATGTAACTAAGTCAATATCAAAAAATAATTTAAAATAAAATAAAAATAAAGCTCTAGATCGTAAGGATTTTGAATTGACATGCAAGATATTATATTTATGTTAAGCCATGTTTAATATTATGTTCCAAGCCTTTACAACTCATCCTTGTTCTTTTAAAATTATGTCAAAATATGTTTTGTTATTCACTCTTGGTATTTAGGGTAAATGGACTCAACATGGATCATTACATTTTATATTAAAAGTATTAGTTGTTTCTTTTGATTTTAAACAAAAAAACAAGTCTTAAAAATATCTAAGTCCAATATTATCTAAAGTATGTGTGCCACTAGATCCCACCACTAATGTGTGTTTTGGAGGGACGTGTGGTGGTTTTTTTTCCATTGAAAAGCATGTATTCTTTGTTTTTAGGAGGTGTTGTGTGTGCTTTAAAAGAGTTGTACCTTTGAAAAAAAACCTCCCACCCAAACACTCCCTCCCTAAGTAGATTAACCCACAACAGTTAATGCTTGGACATTTTAGGATTAGGGTACAAAACCCTTATTCTGTAAAAATTAGGAGTACACCCTGGTACTATAGGATAAATGAACTTGAACGGGGCATTATCCATAAACCACTGTTGCATAAACAAATTGTTTGGCGACATCTCATCCTAGGATTTGAATTGGGTTTAATGAACCTAACATAGACCCGTCCAATTATTCACTAGCGAGGCTTTATAAACTATTAATAATCACAAGTCATGATATGGAGTAAATAGGGATATAAATATCAATTCCCCAGACAAATTGGAAGTAACAAAAATAACCAGAACTTTAGAATGGATAGGAATAAAACCTACAAATGGTTTAACTCATTACAATAGATCCATGTGGCTACACCAATATCGGTAGATGAGGCACAACAGACTATTAGGGATAAAAGACAAGTAGCAATGGAATTTACTATAGGTATGATACTTTAGGGTGATAATACATTTCCTTCAGTGTAACATGTCCCTTATCTTAGAACTTTAAAGACTAATTAAGGTTTTCTCGTAACCATAATTGATGTGGATCAGCCCACGAACACCAATAAGTATCTATTGCATGTTCTAAATGGGCCAATTACAAGGTCCAAAATAAAGACATTGAAAGAAGTATTAAATAGACTAGTCTTGCAAGTTTCAGCCAATGCAGAAATTAGAGATCCATTGGAGCATCAAGAGGAGGCCTTAGCTCATTTAATTAATTTGCAAGAAGTGTCAAATCCCATCTTTTTTGAAAAGATAAAATCAACAAAAATAGATTTGAAAAAAAATCATAGCAAAAATTCAAAAACAAAAAAACAACAGAAAAAAGAAAGCAAAATATTGTGGATTACTATTGTAATCCACAATGAGTGTTGGATGAACAATGGTTTTCTCCACATCCTTTAGTTTATGTTATTTCATAAAGTTTAATAATATGGTTTTTCTATAAAACTATTTTCTTATTAACAATATAAGAAAAAAATAGACTATAAAAAATCAAGTTTAATTAAAAAACCCCACCAAATCCATAAATTGGGATAACATGGGTTCCCTTGACAAACCCGGAAACTACGCTAACCTCATAGAAAGACAAAAGAAAAAGAAAAAAATTACAAAATTAAATTCTTATCCATTTCAAAATGAACGGGGCATTATCCATACACCAAATTAATTTTTTTAAAAAAAATCATAACAAAGAAACAAAAAGAAAAGGAAAAAAAAAACCATGTGTTCAAAAAATAAAAACAATGTGCGGATTAGTAGCTTTAAATTTTGAACTTACATAAAACAAAATAAACAAAAGTGAGATTATATAACAATTATTCATTATTTGTTAGTAGAAAAGAAGGAAAATTGAAACGGCAGAATAAAAAGAAGTGTTGGAGACAGATCTCATCTTTTATTCCACCGTACCCATGCATTATTTATTTCTCCTTAACCCTTCTCTATCAATAATTCCACTATCTCACACCGCATAAAACACGGTTCACGTATCAAAGTCATGAAAAGCCATGTTGGAGTTTTTTCTTGAAAATTTAGTGTAGTTGAGAGTATTATAATTGTCTTGTGCATCAGACGAATGCCATCTGAACCTCTATTATTTCAAATACAATCTATGACTTGCTAATTATAGATATCAATTGCAACTTGCGTGTATGAGGTATTTTCAACTTCTCTAAATGAGGTATCCTGGGATAGTTTATTCTATCACCAACTCTCTTCTTTAAAAAAATTGCAATTCACACAATTACAAGTAATTAGTTTTCCAACATGAAGATACAATTCACAAAAGGAGCACATAACTAAATTATAAATCAATATGACGTTAGTCATCCAAATGTAACTAAGTCAATATCAACAATTAATTTAAAATAAAATAAAATCTAAATTAAGCTCCAGATCTTGAGGATTTTGTTTTAAAATCATTTCAAAATGTGTTTTGCTATTCACTCTTGGTATTTAGGGTCAATAGACTCGACATGGATCATTACATTGTATATTAAAAGTATTAGTGTTTCTTTTGATATTAAATAAAAAATAAGTCTTAAAAATATCTAAGTTCAATATTGTTTAAAGTATTTGTGCCATTAGATCCCACCACTAAATAGATTAACCCACAATGGTTAATACTTGGACATTTTAGGATCAAGGTACAAAACCTTTATTTTACAAAACTTATGAGTGAATCTTGGTACTATAGGATAAATGAACTTGAACAAGGCATTATCCATAGACCACCGTTGCATAAACAAATTGTTTAGCGACACTCCTCTTAAGATTTGGACTAGGTTCAGTGAACCGAACATAAGCCCATCAAATTATTCACTGACATGACTTTATAAACTAATAATAGTCATGGGTCATTGTTGTTATCTATTTTTCGATCCCCATACAAAAAAGAAGAAGAGAATAAAAAAAGGAAATATTAGAAGAAAAAAACTAAAAAATATATACTAGTGAGAAAAGAACAACGAGGTGCCTAGAAAATAACCAAAGATTAGTTGAGAAAGGTCGAAAATACAAAGATTGAAATTTGACAGTATGTTTTAATTTGATAAAGGCCTTATTGACAAAAAAAATTCAATTTAAGGATGAAAAGTCCAAAATCAAATATTTAAGGGCTCAATTAGTTTAGGATCAGGGTATAAAACCCTTATTCAGTAAAAATTATGAGTGAAGCCTGGTACTATAGGATAAATGAACTTGAATAGGGCATTATCCATAGGCCACCGTTGCATAAACAAATTGTTTAGCGACATCTCATCCTAAGATTTGAACTGGGTTTAATGAACCTAACATAGACCCATCCAATTATTCACTAACATGACTTTATAAACTATTAATAGTCACGGGTCATGATCTGGAGTAAATAGGGATAGAAATATCAATTCCCCAAACAAATTGGGAGTAACAAAAATAATCAGAACTTTAGAACGGATAGGAATAAAATCTACCACAGGTTTAACTCATTACAGTATATTCATGTAGATACACCATCGATAGATTAGGCACAACAGACTATTAGGGATAAAAGACAATTGTAACAATGGAATTTACTATAGGTATGATACTTTAGGGTGATAATACATTTTCCTTAGCGTAACAAATCCCTTATCTTAGAACTCTTAAGACCAATTAGGGTTTTCTCGTAACCATAATTGATGTGGATGAGCCCATGAACACCAATAAGTATCTATTTCATGTTCTAAATGGGCCAATTACAAGGTCCGAAATAAAAACATTGAAAGAAGCATTAAATAGATGCTATATTACTATTCTCTTGCATCCATATATATATATATATATATATATATATATATATATATATATATATATATATATATATATATCTGAAGATGACTATTGGCCATCTTATGCTGAAGCAGGAAGAGCATACAAGGTAACAAAGCGAAGCAAGATTCAGGAGCTGTCATTCGCACGTTTTCAATTATCTTTAAACAGTTTTCCTACTAACCGATAACACTCAAATATCCAAATAAAAAGAAGCATCTCCCTTCCTTTCATTTGTCAAACAATTACTATTATTAGTACAATAATTATAATAGTAGTAGTAATAATAATAATAATAATGGTAATAATAATGAAAATAATATTAGTATTAATAGTATAATTAATAGTGATAATAGTATTAACAGTCATGATAGTAGTAATAAACATGATTACGAGGTTCCTATCAATTATACTTGGTTTGTATTATTAACCTTTGGGACATTGACCAGAGTACCCATGAGCACTGAGGTCTGGCCAGCGCAAGACCTAACGCACTTTCATAGGATCGCCCTTGGTGTTGTATTGTTGTTTTAAAGTTAATGTATTGTTGATTTATAGTATTTGTAGTGTAGTTTTCTTGTATATTATAGTGTTTTACAATCTGTTTATAGAGAATTAAAGTTTGATTTTTATTTTAAGGTTTGTCTGTGATTTGGGCAAATCTTAATTTGTATATAATTTGATATAATTGATTTTGATTTTAAAACTTAGATGTGTTATAATAAAAGAAATTATGGGTTATTTAATGGGTAACAATCATATTTTATCAATTTTATTGTTATATTGAAAATTTCATAAATTAATTTTTTATGGAATTAATAACAATTAAATGATATTTATTTTTTGATAATTGGATACGTATCAAAATCCCGCCTCAAATTCTGACCTATATTTAGATCCATGAAATAGAGATGTAAGTTAATCTAGGGATCATTGGGTTAATAATTCTCATTTTATGGAGTCAACTCAGGTCTATTTTTATATTATCAAAACAATATTATTTTAATTTTTTTTTAATTTATTGACTTTGACTTAGTGAGGTTTGCCTAAATTCACTAAATAATGGACCAATATGTTGAGTCATCTAAATTTAACTAAGTCAATATAAAAAAAATTAAAAATAAAATAAAATCCAAATCAAGCGTATCTTGAAGATTTTGAATTGATCTGCAAGATATGATACCTACCTTAGGTTTTTTTTTGTGTTGTGGTCCAACCGTGTTTTAAATTTTTTATTTATTTTTCTAGATTCAAATTAATTTTTTTATGTTGTTGTATCGTTAAAATGTGTTAATATCAAAAATAAATTTTTTTTAAAAAATTATTTTGATTTATTTATAAATGAAAAACACTTTAAAAAACAACTTATATCATATTATCAAACACGTTCTTAGTATGTTGTTATGAACAGTAAAAATGGATGAAAAAAAATGAAGAGTTAAAAATTTTTACTATAAAAAACCCAAACAAGCTTATCTCTCCCTTCAACCGTACCCATCAACTATTTATTTCTCCTCCACCCATCTCTATCAAAAAAAAAAAAAAAAAGTTGCTTGATGTTGACTCCACAACCTCCTCTAATAAATCCATTGACCGACGTCCTCAGCCGTTAAGCTCTTTAAAAAGAGACCCCAATCATTGCCTCAGTATTTCTTTGCTCACGGTAATAAATGCCTTACTTTTAACTGTTGACAATAGTTATTAAACCCAGTCCGGGGTTAACCCGGTCAAGGAACCAAATCTCGAGTTTTATAAGTTAATCTAAATCAACCTGGAAAAATTAAAAAAATTTAAAGTTTTAATATTTTATATGGAAAAAAAAATCCATGTAAATATAAACTATACATATTGTAAAGAATGAAGTTTAAAAGAATATTTTAAAAAGTTTTTTATCTCACGTTAAAAAGATATTATATTAAGCTTTTAAGTTGAAGTATTTAAACCAAAAAAGTTTTTCATCTCACATTGAAAAAACATAAATTTTTTTTTGGAACATAGAGTATAGATACTAATGAGTTTCAAATCCCACATTGAAAAAAGATAGCTTTTTTCTTGGGAACATAGAGTATATATACTAAGGCTATCCTTTTAAGTTAAAGTATTTAAACCAAAAAAGTTTTTCATCCCACATTGAAAAAACATAACTTTTTTCTTGGGAACATAGAGTATAGATACTAATGGATTTCAAATCCTACATTGAAAAAAGATAGCTTTTTTCTTGGAAACATAGAGTATATATACTAAGGCTATCCTTTTAAGTTGAAGTATTTAAATCAAAAGGTTTTTTATCCCACATTGAAAAAACATAACTTTTTTCTTGGGAACATAGAGTATATATACTGATAGGTTTCAAATCTCACATTTGAAAAAAAAACACCGGGTTTCGCCTGGGTCGTGGGTTACCCGCTAGGTCGATCGGGATTGGCCGGGTCGTTGCATCGGCCAGTCTTTTGACAAACCTGGACCGGCCAGCTTTCGGGTCAACCTGACGGGCCGGTCAAGGTTTAATAACTATGTTGTTGACATGATGAGTTGTATATTAGTTGTCTATTATAAATATAGCAGGTGATTCTGCAATCTGATCAATTATAGGAATTAGATTAAATTTTGTATAAGCAGTAATTATATGAATCCTATTAATTATAGGAACTAGATCAAATCTTGTATAATATTATTATAGTTTTTTAAAATAGAATTGTTGCCTATTTTGAACTCTACCTATATATTACTAGTAAGTAGAGGTGAGCAAAAAAACAGAATAACCGATTAAACAGAGAACAGGAAAGAACAGGGATGAGAGCAGAACAGAACCAGAAAGATATTCTGGGAGCGGGACTTAGATCATGGAGAGCTTTCAAACAATGATATATTCCAAAGATCCGAACGGTCATTTTTTGGTGTGGGTTAAGGCACACAACATATCTGAAATTGGAGATGATCCAACGGTGGATGGAGAAGATGTTCCTCCGGCAGCACAACCTCTATCTAGTCACCAATTCCAGAGCTTCTAAATGCATTTCGGTTTGAACCGGTTTGGAAGGGAAAAAACCGAACCGAACTGAACTGAAATTAATCGGTTTGAACCAGTTTTCGGTTCGGTTAAGTTCCAAAATTAAAAAAAAAATCGGTTTGGTTGTTTATTTTGGTCCAAAACCGAACCGAATAAAAAATGCTCAGCCCTACTGGTAAGGTAATAAATGTCTTAATTTTCACTCAATCGATCTCATGACCTCCTTGCAGTCCAGAAATATCATTCGCTTTTTGTCTTCTTTTTTCCCAAACCTGAACGCGTGTGACATCACTCGTGGACTGTCTATACTTTCACTAGCCTTAAAAAAAACACTAGATATTATTAGTGATTTGCATTCTTTAGTTCTTGAACGAACTAAACTGGCATATCTAAGATTAACTAGCTTCTTAGCATCATTCAATTTAATTTCAATAGTGCTAATACCTTGAGACATGTTTCTATTGTGTCACACTCCTATCAAACCTCTTTTGATTTTTCGAGATCAGATTTCAATCTTGATTGTGGGTTGCATGATCACGAGGTTCCCATCAATTATATTTGGTTTGCATTAACCTTTGGGTCTTGCATTGACCAGATCCATGAGCGCTTAGGTCTAACTAGTGCTAGACCTAACACGCTTTTATTGAATCGTCTTTGTTGCTGTATTGTTGTTTTTATTATATTTTTAGATTTACAGTATTTAAGAGGATAACGGAAGAGGTAGCTTAGATCAACAATTTTAACACTCCAAAGGGACTTTGGTCTGCATCTGATCACAAAGCTCTCATGTTCGATAGTGATTTATAGTACTGGCAAGTGACCACACAATGAAGAAATATTAAAGAATTGAAGTGAATTTGGGTGTGGATTATCATTGTGAATTTGTATGGGACCTTTCGTATCTTCAATAATTTAACTTTCTCACACAACACATGAAACACGACTCCCGTATCAGAGTCCATGCAAACCCAGCTAGCTACTACCCCCACAAATTTATTCCACCGTACCCATGAATTATTTATTTCTCCTCAACCCTTCTCTATCGACAACAAAAGAAAACAATAGCTATTAAAGAGACCACACGGCGAAGAAATATTAAAGAATTGAAGTCAAGTTGGGTGTGGAAACTTTGGTATCTTCAATAATTTCACTATCGCTCACCAAAGGAAACACGGTTCGCGTATCAAAGTCATGAAAAGCCGAGTTGCTTTTTTCCAAGGAACATGACATACTGAATCTAGCCAGGATAGAGTTTTTGGTAAGTGAGCACCCTTAAAAAATTATTTATTTTGTAAAATAACATAATATTTAGAAATCTAATATAATTGAGAGTGTTATAATTGGCATGTGTGTCCGTGAGTCACGAATGCCTTCTGAACCTCCATTATTGCATATACATTCTACAACATGCAAGTCGTAGATGTCAATCGCAACTTGCGTGTTGCAGAAGGTATCTTCGACTCCTTTCACATAGACATCCTGTGATAGTTTATTTTGTCATCACATCTTTTTTCTAAAAAAGCTGCAATACGCACAATCACAAATAATTAATTTTTCAGTATTAAAATACAATCCACATGAACAGTACATAATTAAGTTATGAATCAATATGTTGAGTCATTCAAATGTAACTAAGTCAATATTACAAAATTAATTTAAAATAAAATAAAATCTAAATCAAGCTCTAGATCTTAAAATTTTTAATTGACCTGCAAGATATTATATTTATGTTAAGCCATGTTTAGTATTATGTTCCAAGCCTTTACAACTCATCCTTGTTGTTTTAAAATTAGGTCAAAATGTGTTTTGCTATTCGCTCTTAGTATTTAGAGTAAATAGACTCAACATGGATCATTACATTGTATATTAAAATTATTAGTTGTTTCTTTTGATTTTAAATAAAAAAAATAAACCTTAAAAATATCTAAGTCCAATATTGTCTAAAGTATTTGTGCCACTAGATCTCACCACTAAGTAGATTAACCCATAATAGTTAATGCTTGGATATTTTAGGATAACGGTACAAAACTCTTATTCAGTAAAAATTACGAATGAACCCTGGTACTATAGGATAAATGAACTTTGAATAGGGCATTATCCATAAACCACTATTGCATAAACAAATTGTTTAGCGACATCCCATCCTAGGATTTGAATTGGGTTTAATGAACCTAACATAAACCCATCCAATTATTCACGAACATGGCTTTATAAACTATTAATAGTCACGAGTCATGATCTGGAGTAAATAGTGATAGAAATATCAATTCCCCGAACATATTAGGAGTAACAAAAATAATTAGAACTTTAGAACGGATAGGAATAAAACCTACCATAGGTTTAAGTCATTGCAGTAGATCCATGTAGATACACCATTGGTAGATTGGGCACAATAGACTATTAGGGATAAAAAACAAGTAGCAATGGAATTTACTATAGGTATGATACTTTAGGGTGATAATACATTTTCTTTAACGTCACAAGTCCATTATCTTAGAACTCTAAAGTTTAATTAGGGTTTTCTCGTAACCACAATTGATGTGGATCAACCCAATAACACCAATACGTATCTATTACATGTTGTAAATGGACCAATTACAAGATCCAAAATAAAGACATTGAAAGAAGCATTAAATAGATGCGATGTTACTATTCTCTTGCATCCATATATATATATATATAGACACACACACACATATCTAATGATGAATATTGCCTATCTTGTGCTGAAGCAATAAGAGCATACAAGGTAACAAAGCAAAGCAAGATTCAAGAGCTGTCTTTTGCACATTTTCAATTATCTTTAAATAGTTTTCCTGCTAATCGATAACATTCAAATATCCAAATAAAAAGAAGCTTCTCCCTTCCTTTAATTTGTCAAACAATTACTATAATAATAATAATGATGATTATGATGATATTGGTAATAATAATAACAACTATATTAGTAATAATAGTAGTATTAATAGTGATAGTAGTAGTAATAGTCATGATAGTAAAAATAATAATCATAGTACTAATAATAGTAGTAGTGGTAATAATTACGCTAATAATAATAATAGTAGTAGTAGTAATAGTTTGTTATCATTGTTTTTCCCACAGAAAAATATGCACTCGCAATGCAGCACAAAAAGTTGGTGGCATGTGCATTACATGCGTCAGTATATAGAAGGCGTCCACACACTTTGGTTGTAGCATGCAACATGACCTCCTAGTGGTTAAAATTATCCATCCACCATGTAGTTTTATGTGTTTTTTTTTTATTTGGTCTTTATTCTTTAAATTTCTTATGTTTTTTCCATAACCCTTCTATAAAAATTTTATTTGTTTTTTTTTAAATAAAATTTTCAACTTATTTTTACAAAAAAATACTAATAAACACAGGTAGGAGAAAAAAGAAAAAAGAGAAAAAATGAATTTAGGGAGTAATAAAAAAAGAGGTTATGACAAGGATAACCCTACAAAAAGAAAAGCAGAACCAATCTCATAGCTCAAGTTTTAATAAATCAATGTCAAATGATGAAAATGAAAAGAAAACAATTTGTAAAATGGATTTTAGAAAAAAGACTGAACTCAAACAAGGAAAATAATTGAAACTGGTAGACTAGATCATAAGACTAGGACTACCTTATAAAAGGCAAACACAAAAAAATTATAAAAAAAATGAGGACTAAATCTTGCACCATAAATAATTGAAAAAAACTAATCAGGGATTACAAAATAAATGAAGAAAGGAGCATTGAAAAAAATGAGGATCAAAATTTGAAAAAAAAAGAATTAAAAGGACAAAAAAAATAAATAAATGAAAAGGATAAAAAATAACAATAAAAAAATGATGATCAGATTGGATAAAAAAATAAATTAAATTAAACGCGAAAAGATGAAATTGACAAAAAAAAATTACAAAGCATTAAAATTAAAACAAATAAAAAAAAAAAATAAGGATCAAACTCAAAACAAATATAAATTAAAGGATATAACTGAATTCTTAAAGACCTAACACAAATACCAAGAATTAAAAAAAAAAGTAGGATAGAAAAAAAAAACTCATCGCCGCCTAACTTACCCAACACACCACCTTAAAAGTTGCGCCACAACATTGCGCTTTTCAGATGAGATGGCGATCGGATTTTTTTTACCATCAAAATTGTCCTCACGCACCTTTATAATAAAAGCATGGAGGACTCTGAAGTGCTGATGTATATGTTGCATACGTCATTATATTTTATTAATTTATTAATATTTTTATAAGACAAATTATGAAAAAGTATTCAAGGACATATCATTATTATAAAAAAAGCGATGAGACAAAGATGAAAATGCCTTTCAAGTCATTCTTAACTTTTGAAAAGTAAAAGGATAAGTATATAATTTTAGTGCGCAAATAAAATATTGTACATGATGGGACCTTTGGTATCTTCAATAATTT
>Ga0325404_1003119_pt1 | contig 17727 bp, 7 predicted proteins | sample PopdelMetagenome_18_FD_205664 | JGI IMG/M metagenome (GOLD analysis project Ga0325404, IMG submission 205664) | Populus deltoides microbial communities from Bellville, Georgia, United States - Xylem-Control-R1 | ecosystem: Host-associated > Plants > Phyllosphere > Stem > Wood/Secondary xylem... | reverse complement strand
GGTAAGAGAGGAGTGTTGGGTGAGATGATGTGGAGAGGAGGTAGGGGTGGAGCTGGTTTTGATTTGCTAGGTTTATGATTTCGGCGTCTGTTAATTGTGGTGGCTGGTGTTTTGAGGAGGCGGTGGCCGTGGCGGTGGCGGTGGCGGTGGCGGTCATGGTGGCTGTGTTCTGTACACGGTTGTGCAGGTGAAGTTTCGTGGGAGTTTTTGATTTTGTTTCTCTGGAGATTGGGTTTTGGAGGGTTTGAATTTTTTCCTTTCTTTTTTTTTGCTTTGCGCGGGAAAACTTTGACAGGCAATTTCCAGGTTAATTATAACCTGACTCTTCTATTTTTATAAAGTAAATAATTCAGTCCCTTTAGTTTCAAAAATAACTATTTAAATCTTTGCCTATTTTTACCATAGTTATAAAACTCGGCGTAATCCAAAACTCGGGTCACAAGTTAAATAAATCAACCTAAATTAATCTGGATTAACATCACATTTCAAGATTTAAAAAAAAAGATCAAATCAATATTGTTGTGAAGAAAAAATTAAAAGACAATTAAAATAGATTCCATTCAGGTTTTGATGAGTTCCAAGTTGATCATATTTGACCGAGTTAACTTTTATCTAATTCAATGTAAAACTTGGCCTAAAATCTGGCGGCATGGAGTTGACTTGTGAAATCAATCAAGTTTAATAACATTGATTATGAAAACTTTTTTAAAAAAATAACATATATAGAATAAGCTATAATTTACTCTACTAAAAAAAATGACATAAAAAATGACATATAAGAGTGCGTTTGGTATTGTAGTGGTTATTGTAGTTATAGTTTGAAAAAAGTAATTTCATAAAAAGTGTTTTTAGTTGAGATTGGTTAGGAAAAATATATGTTTGGTTAAAACTGTGGTTAAAATTAAGGTTGAACAAAAAGTTGTTTAATGTGTTTGGTTAAAAATTGTGTTTCAATTTCATGTTATGATATAATTACTTAAAAGGACTTCATTCATAATATTAATGAACAGTTACATAAAAGTAACATTACAACCAATAAATTTTTGCAAATAAATCTAAACATATTAGAACAATAATTTATAATTGTGTCATTAAACTTGCAGCAATCTCATTACGTACGTAATCCATTCACGAAGGCCTGTGGTGTCCTTGGCTTTGTGAATGTGGAGCCACATCAGTTAGAAAATCATCGAGCACAAAATCAGGATGGCGATTGAACTCCATAAATGCCACATCTTGCATTGAAGTTCTTCTAATGTAATTATGAATTGTCATGGATGCGACAACAATTCTAACTTGTGCCTTGTAATTAAAGGATGGCATATTCTGTAAGATTTGCCATCTTTTTTTCAAACTCCAAATGTACGTTCTATCACACAACGTAATGAAGAGTGCATACAGTTGAAAATTTCTTCACGAGTTTGTGGTTGTCCTCGCCTCCTAAATTCTTATAAATGATATCTCTAACCTCTATATGGACCTGAAAATTCATATTCATTAGGATATCCCGAATCAACCAAGTAGTATTTCTCTGTAAATACATATAATTTTTTTAAATTGAAAATTGCAAAAAAAAAATAACATTAATTATCATATATACACACACACTCATACACATATTACTACCTTCTGGTGGCTTAGAAAATTTTATACGTGGATTGTCAATTGCCTTGAGAAAAATTTGTGCACTATCTTCCCAACCCGCCCAAATAAATGTGAATTGCATGTCAAAGCTACATGCAGCCATAACATTCTAGGTCGGCACACCTTTTCATCCGATAAATGAAATTTAATTTTTAGAAGAAACACATGCACGCACATGTGTACCGTCGATAGCTCTTACACAATTCTAATATACGATAAACCAGAAAAATGACATCAATTTGACCTGACTAAAAAAATAAGTTTCGCAAATTCATGAAATACGAATCACCATCAACAAATACGATTAATGTAATCGTTGTCGTCGTCATTATCAGAACTGTGATTATCACTACAATCTCCATCATTTACAGAAGAATTACCATAATTAACATAATCGGCAACGTTATTCATTACGTCATCATAACCCCCGTCAAAAAGTGCTGAAAACCAGTGTGAATCCATATCTATCATGACATACAAATTTTTTTGTGAATAATTGAAAATTGTATGACTTGTTAAAAAAAACACAAATGGATAATGCAGATCGAAAATACTATATTATTCCATTTCTCCACGTGTAATGAAGCTTTGCTCGGCTTGTAAATTTTATGAGGCTGTATTTGTTTGCAATTCAGTCCTTTAACTTCCTTGTAAGTGAAATTGAATTTTTTTTCCAAAATGCCTATTATCTCTAATCAAATTTTCTAATTCCACTTGCTATAAACAACCTAAAAAATAGAATTTTAAGAGATCAAAATGGGAACAATTAACATAACTTTGTTGCATCTAAGATGTGCCCCCAACAAATCTTACAAGACTCCCGAATCTTCCATGTATATTTTGATTGAGCTGTTTGTAGATTTTCATGCACACACAAATTGTTTTTCCTTTTCATTTCCTGCTTCTAATGTTTCATTTCTTGTGCTAAATATAATGTCAAGTGTACTATACAACATGGAAAAGTTCATTTGCAAAAATGATTTGTGAGTGGAGCAATAATATTCAAACTAGATGAACTGTTACTGTTAAGGATACCTTTTCATTTCAAAAAAATGGGTCAATAAATAATAAACATGTTTGCCACCTTTCCCCAAGATTCAAACCAGTTCTACTTATGGAATACTGCTTCAGAAAATTGAACAAGACAACAATATAATTATGTAGAAGAAAATACAATAACAGAGGTCTAACAAAGCTAACGATTTTTTACCCCTTCACTATCCCAATGAACACCATAAGCAAACATTTAAAAACCTAAGAAACTAAATGAATGTCATAACATTAAGCAATCGACTGCAACCTAATGAATTAAATGGAACTTACCTATTACAGATGTATAAATACCAACAATCAGCAACACCAGCAATTACAAACAACCACTCTTGATTGCAAGTACTAACACATTCGGTTTCTACCTAAGGAAATTAACAATATGCAAATGAATATCTTCCCATACTTACTGCTATTTATATACAAATACATAGGAATGGAAGTAATATTCAAAAAATGGTTACCTAACTTTCAAAAGCTACCATTCAAGAACAGTTAACCAAACATTCAAATGTGGCATACACCAACTGAAAATTTCAAATTTAGCAACCTAAACCTACCATTCAAGAACAACTAACCAAACATTCAAAGTATAATAACAACAAGCAGCAGTCTTGGTTTCTGTTGCCTTCACCAACCATTCAACATCAAGTAACCCAATTGAAAATTTTGAAATTAGTAACCTAAACCTACCATTCAAGAGCAACTAACCAAACATTCATAGTATAATACCAACAAGCAGCAGTCTAGGTTTCATAAGTTCTTCTCACCAACCATTCAACATCAAGTAACCGAACTGAAAATTTTGAATTTAACAAGCGAAGCATAACATTCAAAGCTAAGTATCCACACATTTAAGGTTTACAATTCAGAAATTAACATCCATGAAATTCTGAATTCAGTCATACATATAATATCAAAACATACATGGTAATGGTGTTCCAAATACTTGGCCACGGAAATACACCAAAACATGGGCAACTCCTTCTAATTCCAACAACAATTGCAGCATAAAAAGTCTGCAAAACCAGTGGAAAAGATTTCAGACAAATGAATATGTTACTGGATTATAGAATTCAACACAAATGCAAAGACATGAATAGGGTAAAAAGTTAAAAATTGACCTTGTCCATCTAAGTTTGTGTGTGTTGGCCAAACATTATTTTCAGCCATGATATTTTTATGTCAATTCAACCCATTGCAGCCCACATCTCCCTCTTGCTCCTCACACAAAAGAATTGAGTTGCAAAGGTATACAATGCACTACCAAAGGCAACTCCATCAAAGAATGCAGTTCTTCCATTACCTCTTAAATGTACAACTTTTTTTTTTTATCTCTAGAAGGAGCTCTAATCTCTCTGGGCATGGAGACAGTCTCAACAAGTTTATCCAGACGTGCAACTAGTTGTGATCCCATTCCAGTTCCCCTTTTCTTTTTTAGGAATTGAGGTGTAGTATGATGTGCATCCTTTTTATTTACACTGCTGAGGTTGCTGCTACTATTTGCGACATTGCTTCCACCAACCATATTGCTAACATCATGAGCGAAATCAGGGATTGCATCCTCTTCAGAGTCGTCACTTCCTTCTTCCATATTAGTATGCTTATTGGTTGTATTTCTCATTCCAGCAGCCACATTATCTTCATCTGATAAGAGTCCTTGTAAGGGAGTCCAAGCATATTCTTTCGTAGCCACTATGTTAGTAAACATGATGTCGTATTTGGCACACAACGAGGGCTTTATGCCGACATGCCTAAACTTCTTTGCTCATCTCATTTCCTGTGTAATGACAGCTAGATGTACTTAGCAATGATAGTTGATTAATAAATAATACAACATGACAAAAAAATTTATGAGGCTATTGCAAATAAGCAAACTAACCTGATTTTTTTATTGCCACCATTCATCAGTTGCTAAGATGGTCCCAAGTTCAATAGACCAACCAACTCCAGTTTCAGTTATTAATTTTTTTCCATACCCTCCAGTCCTTTTTAATCCTATCCTATTTGTTTTTAAGCAGAGATTTTGATAATGAAAATCCTGTCTGATCTTTGAATGACTCTATGACAAATTTCCAGTTAGCTTTGTCAAAATATGTGTTTGGTCTCATGCCTCTCTTAATAGCTGTAATGTAAATTTTACAAAACTTGTGCAACATTGCCTTGCTCCAAGAAGCTTTATTATGTGTGTCAGACCTATCCATTGCTTATGGTTGACAATACAATGAAAAATTAAACAAATAATTAACCATATGAACAAGAGATTGAATGCTGATAAGGCCTAAAATAAGATAGTAACATAACAAGAACTTACATATGCAACAAAAGGTCAACCAAAGAATCACAAAAGGTTGAATGTTGACAAGGAATGAAAAACATAAATAAAGAAATTATCTATAGTAACTTGGTTGACAATGCAAGAAAGAATTAAACACACAATTCACTATAGTTGACAAAAGCTTTAATGCTGATATGAGATGAAAAAAGAAACTAAGGAACTAGTTCAAAAAAAGATTGAATGATGTGAAGTGTGAACTAAGAAACTTGACAGGGGAAAGAACATAAAAACCTACCTACGGTGACATAAACCTTTAACTGTGTTTCATCAATTAGTAGGGGATGTTCTAATTAGCAATTGAAATTATTTGTTTAATTTATAATTATTTAGTTGTTAGCAATCAGCAGCACACAACAACTAATACCGGTTTAACATAGTAATCAAGAGATGTTATAATTAGCAACTGAAATTAATTGTGTCATTAATTTACATTTATTTACTTGGTAGCAATCAGCAGCACACAACAACAAATAACTGTTTAACATAGCAACCAACACATAAATAACTGCAGATACATGGAGGGAATAAACAGAATGAAAAATTAGTAGTAATGGCTAACGAGAGTAAAATACAAGTGAATTAAAAAGGGGTATAAACAGATCAATTTCACTGTAATCAACAAAAATAAACTTAAAATTACTATACAAAGGGACCGGTGAAATAAGCACAGTACTCGTTGGAAATTACAGCTGAGGTGTTTGAATGAAGCACGATGTTGATATCTGTGGTGGGGTTATTGATTGCAGTAACACAAGTTGCTCTTCATCTTGTTTTTCTGTTGATAAGGAGAAATGAATGAAAAATTATCATATATAACTATTGAGAGTAAACAACAAGTGATTAACGAAAGGGGATAAACATATCTTCACTGCAATACACAACAATTAACTTAAAATTTCTATAAGACCATACCAATGAACTAACCCATTGGAAATTTGAGCTCTGATGCTTGAATCAAGCTCAATATATATATATATATATATATATATATATATATATATATATATATATATATATATATATATGTTTTGGGGTTGTTGCTTGTAGTGGAAAGGGTTGTTGTTGTTCTTCATTTCCTGTTGTTAAAGAGAAATGAATGACAATTGAATGTGCAGAAAGAGACAGAGCCATTAGTTAATTTTGTGGGTTGTGCAGCAGTAATGGTTTACTGTGGAGTTGTTGTGCACAGTTAGGGCTGATGGAAAGGAAAATGAATGCGAATGGAAGAACAAGAATGCGAAGAGCAAATGAGAAGAGAACAATATGCGTTTTGGTAAATCTTCACATTACTCATCTCTAGAAAATTCAACCACAGATTGAACTTGCAAAAATTCAATATTTTACTGCTTTCAAAAAATCAAGGTCCTGCCGCATATAAATGGTGGGACCCATGTTTTTTTATTTTTTTTGACAATCCGTAACCAAACGGCTAATCAGTGTGTTTTTTAAGAAACGTGAATGTTACCGCGTAGACAAACAGACTCTAAAATGATTAATCACCTGAAAATAACTCCGACATTTGCTTGTGTGTGTAGCATTATATTTTTTTTCTAAAAGTACAGTGACAACTTTGAGTATTTTTCACCTTTTGTATGTGATTTTTTTATGTGGTTGACAAATTAATTTATTATCTAAGAGAAAAAAAATAGGAAAATTATGTCATTAGACTCTATCTATTTAGTTTTTCTGTAAGTGAGCTTATGGCTATAAGAATATAAATTAATGAGTATTATAATATGTTATGATTAGGAAAAAAAAATTGTACATTTTATTGCATGTTGTTTTATTTCATATGTTGAGGTATAGGCAATTTGTCAAGGGTAAAATAGTAAACTAACAATGTAAAAATATTCAAGTATATTAATAATCAAACATGTATTTAAAAGGTAAATAAATTTTTTATTTTTTTATTTGAGAATAGTTTATTGTTTTATTTATCATACAAAAAATAATTTAATAAAAAATAAAAAAAATTATTTTGTCTATGAAACAAATAATATTAAATTATGTGAAATTAACTCGGTTATTTTTATTTATTACTTGCATTAAGATGATATTATATGACTTGAATACAATCTAAAAAAAATATATATTTAATTTTAATCCAAATATAATAAATATATATCCCCATATTAATATAATACATATTTGCATTGGGTTCTAAATATAGTAAAAATTATATTCATGTATAACTTTTGTCACACTAATTGAAAAAATATAATTCACAACACTACCTTTTTTATCTATATTTTTATCTACAAAAGCCCTAAAAATATTCATTTACTTTTTAATGTACATGAGAAAATAACGATTCTTGTATAGCTTGGCCCTTTCATGATACATTGTCATAGAATTGACTAGTCATTTATAGCTATTGATGCTTCTACAGCCAACTTCAAAGATGTGAGGAATGATTAAGCTTTTAAAATGTATAATTTGAGTTTCCCATTGATTTCAAAAGGTACATTTACAAATAAAGTTAGAATAAATTACTACTATATAACATCTTAAGTTTTAGTCCTAACATTAGTACCTTTAATTCCTATTATAAAGAATTTCAAGCCCTAACATCAAAAAGTGTCAGCCTTACAATTAAAAAGTCCTAACTCTGTAATCAAGAAGTCCAAGAATGCAATCAGGAAGTTCAATCCCTTCTATAATGAAATTTCAGCCTTGTGATCATAAACTTCAAGTCGTATCACCAAGAAGTCTAAACTTTGTAATTAAGAAATTCAATCCTTGTCATCTAGAAAATTTTAGGCCTACCACTAGGAAGTTGAAGCTCTGTCACCAGGAAGTTCGAACCCTATAATTAAAAAACATCAACCCTATCATCAGGAAGTTCAGGCCCTATAATTAAGAATTCCAAGTCATATTATCATGAAGTTCAAGTTGAGTCTCAATTAAAACACTATCGGACAAGTCTTATAGTTAGGTAAGTCAAATTAAACTATACAATTAAGGTAGCATTTCATTTTCATGTTAAGGACGGTCGCCTCTTATTTTGACCCATTTTAGATTACATGTTGAGGTTAGTTGTTTCTCGATTTGATCCATTTAGATTTTACATTGAGGTTAGTCTCCTAACAATTTTAACCCATTTAGATTTCATGCTAGGGTTGGTCGTCTAATGATTTTAACTCATTCTAGATTTCATGTTAAGGTTGATTGTCTCTCAATATGACTCATTTAAGGTTTCTATTGAGGTTGGTCGCCTCTTGCGTTGAATCATTTAATTTTCTTATCAAGGTTGGTCATCTTTTAATTTGACCTATTTAGATTTCATGTTGAGGTTGATTACCTCTCAAGTTGACCCATGTTATTTTCTAGCCATTTAATTTTATGGTCGAGATTGGTCACCTCTTGAGTTGATCTATTTAAGCATTCTCAAAATAATTCTTTTATTTTCCAATGTTTTATTGTAGTTCTTTATAAACATATCGTATAAAGTCAAAAGAAATGAATTTATCAATGTTTTTGTATTGCAAGTATTGCAAAGAAGGGGAAACTTTCATAACCCATCTTTGACCCCTTGTTTTTCAGTATCTTCCAAATATAAGTATCTTCAAAAAAGTTTTTTCAATACTATTTCATGATTTTTGGCATTTTTGTAGTATTTTTTATATGTTTAGAAAAAGAAAAAAAAGATTGGGGTGTGAAATGATGTACAAGGAAGGAAATGAGGACCAAAATGATGAAGAATCAAATAATATAAGGGAAGATCATTCAAACAAGTGAAAAAAAAGTAAGTAGGAGAATTAGGCAAAATTGAAAAAATTATTGAGTGATCCTAATTCAAGAAGTAAATAGTGTAAAGATTATAAATAAAGCATCTATCAGAAATCAAGGGGACTACATATAAAAAAAAATAAAACTAGCTAACTAAAAATTTAAACCCTAACTACTCTCTTCATTTCCTTCTATATACGTCATCATGATGGTCATGTTAAGCTTACTCCTTAACAATAATGATTCAAAATGAAGATTGAGGGTGACAAAAGAAGTAGATTGAGAGAGAGAAATGTATAACAAAATTAACTGTCAGAATAATGATTGTTTTATTTCTTATTGCTCACGTTTCCTACACCAGTATCTATATACAACTTGTATCCTCTAGTTGCCAAACTAACTACTCTCTCTTCTTTCTTTTTTGATGACTTTCTTATAATTTATGAACTAAAACATGATGAAAATGGAGATTGAGAACTAAAATATAAACACCAAAACTACATGAACTAAATACATGAAAGTAAAAAAAAATATAGGGATTAAAAGGAAATTTCAAGTATAAAAAATGCATTGTTTTTACTATGCAATCCACTTTGTTTTATGTCTTAATGAATAGTACAAAACACCATGAATTTACCCCAAATCTTTTAGTTTTGTTCATAATATATGTATATGATATAAACGTGCATATCTCGAGTAATGTTTAGATGAAGTTTTAGGTTAACTTTGAGAATATTCATATCTTATTTATCATCTATTGAATTGATATTCATCGAGTTGAGAATCATTAATTTCAATACTAGAAAATTGGTCCAAAAAATAAAAATCAAAATCAAATTAAGTAGAAAATTATAGGGCATGAGTTTTTCACTATAGTCATAGACACATTATATCGTAGATTGCTATACTGAAATTACCATTTTGCCTTTTAGTTGAAAAAAATAAAAGGTTTAGTTATGGGGGTATTTTGATCCTTTTCATATTCATATAGGTTATTAAAAGATTGAATGGGGGTATGATAGTTTTTTTTCAAAAACAATTTACAATAAAAATAATCTTTTACCCCAAATGTCAACAAAATTTAGAATTGTTGATGAATGATGTTTTTTTGTCTTTTCACAAACTTTAAAATAGTAAAAATACTTATTTACCCCCAAGGTTAAAAAAAAAATACTTGAGCTATAACTAAGAGATTTTTTGGTTTTTCCCTTCTTTGGCTACAATTAAAATATATTTTTATTCTTAGAAAAGATAAAAGATAAGTTATGCATGTAGGGATGTTTTGGTCCTTTCACATTGGTTTATCTGTTATTTTCAGGGTAATGAAGGCATTTTAGTAATTTTACATTGGCTTTTTAATTTTTAATTCGGGAAAGTTGTTGGCGCGTAGGTGGTGTCCACGCCCTTTTGTCGGCACATGCAACGCCACCTGATGTCCAAACCCTACCTTTCGTCGTGTCCTTAAAAGCACCTCTGCGTCCTCTTCCTCCTAGTGTGGCGTGTGACGACGGTTGATAGATGGTTTGTCGTTGGTAATCGTTTTTTCTTTCTTTTTTTCTCTATTTTCCAAAGAAAGCACATGTATGTCCTCTTTATTTTATTTTTTATTTTTAGTCCTTATGGTTTTTTATTGCTTATTTTCGTCCTTGGCCCTGTTAGAAAAGTTTTTTTATGTTTTCAATTATTCTTTAAATTACAATTTGTCATATTTTTTTTCCAACCCGTTCCTTATTCTTTTGATTTCATTTTCACCCTTGGTTTTTTTTGTTAAAGTTTTATTGGTTTTCAATTTCATCCTTCAATCAAAATCTATGTTGTCTTACTTTTTTCAATTTAACCCTTATTCTTTTGATTTCTTTTTTCTTTTGTTAAAGTTTTCTTCTTTTCAATTTAACCCTTCAATTTAAATTTTTTTGATGCCCTCAAATTTATTTTTTATTTCAGTTTTCACCCTCATTCCTTTAATTACAATTTTTTATGTAGTTGGTTTTTTTTCTTATTACATCCGTCAGTGTTTGATTTGTTTAGAATTGAGCTTCATGGTTTTTTAACTTGTCATGCTTCCGATCTAATGACACGAGTCACAAGTTTTAAGAGTTAATAGGTTAGAAATTCTTTTTCCTCATTTTCTTTTATGATTTTATTATTCTACATTATTATTTTTTTAAAAAAATCTGGTTTTGTGGTTACTTTTAATTTCTTTTCTATCGATTTGTCTCGGTCTCGTTACTTAGACCACGTGTTTTGCAAGCCTTTTTTTGATAAAAGTTTTTTAAAAAAATTGTTTTGTTTTGTATTTAATTTTTATAGGTTTTTTATTTTATTCTTTATTTTATTTTATATAGATAAGTTTTGTTTTGTAAGAAAATAATTATTTTGAAATAATATTTCTAATATGTTCGGCCATATTTTTTTTTCATTTTATTTTATTCACTTGGTTTCACATGTGTTTTTATTATCTTTTATTGATTTTAATAAATAAGTTTGGTGAACACTAACGGATAAATATATTATTTTGTGAGATCAAATATCTTAATCTATATCTATCTCTTGATTTATTTAATTTTTTTAGTTATTGTTAATGATTTTTTTTATTTAATACATAGCTGTTTAGATAATTTTTTTAATTTATAGTTATAATTTTTTTTATGTAAAAATATATATAAAAATAATCTATGTATTTAAGTTTTTTATTTTTTCGGTGTAGAGTATGGGTCAAATGACAAGTAAAATAAATAAAATATGTAGGTGTAAATCGAAATAGTTGTAAACGACAACGAAAGAAAGGCCGATTTTAAGGCCGGGTCAAGTGCCTGCACAAACCAAAGCAAATGGCATAGAAATGCGTGAGCTTCGGAATCATCGACGACCTCCAGGCATATCCAAATCCAATCATCTTATATATATATATATATATATATATAAGAAACAACCAATAACCAGCTGACACGATCGCTTTGCTATATTTCAAATTTCTTTATTTTATTTTTTTCTGGAAGAGTGTGTGTGTGTGTGTATATATATATATATCCGTAGCAGCAAGAAATAAAATAAAGAAAAATAGAATATCCAAATCTGGCTGCATTCGTGGCATGCCATCACCGAAACACGATCGTTAGGATATTTAGAACTTCGAGAATGAAAATAACATTAAAGAAATAGTAGCCAGCTCTCCATGTCCATGACGCGCAAGTAAAGCGCGTGTAAGCACGTTCAGCAGTGGATTCCACTGGTGTTTTTCTAATGGTATTATCACACGTGGCTGGACTAATTTATATAAGGATGACAAAAATAATAAATAATAATAACTGGACAGGAACGTTCACAGCCTAAAGAAACGCAAGTGAAACTAAGGGATTGGAGTTTGGATAGACGCAACAAAAAACATGATTGCCCGCTTGCTATTTGTTTCTTTCTAACTTGAAACCGCTGCAAAGTGCCAACGTCGCTCTCTCTGTTTTAAGACACGACACAAAACCTCGTTAAGACTCGCAGGAAAAGAGAAAACGAGATTGAGAAGATCTCAGGAGAGAATGGAAGGAAGCAGGACTAAGGGAAGAACCACAATTGAAGTTGGAGCTGATGGGGTGGCCTTAATCACCATCATCAATCCTCCTGTTAATTCGCTCTCTTTTGACGGTATCACTCGCTCTTCTGTTTTTTTTCTTTATTTGGTACGAATTAAGTTAGATCTTGTATATTTAGTTCGTTTTATGTGGACCCTTTTGACTTGATTTCTTGTTTTATGATTGGGTGGTGGGCTAATTTTTATGTGTAGGATTAAGATTTTCTTTTTTTATGAATTGGTGGTTGTTTTTGTTTCAGGAAACTGGATTCTGTTTACTACTTGGTCCATTTGATTTATCATTTCACATTTTAACTTCTGTTTACCAGTATAAATAAAAGATAATTTTTACAAGTTGGTGTGTAATTTGACAATTTAGGATGGCATGCTGCATCTTTTATGGGGTAAAGGGTCTCTATCCTCTTAATCTTGGTGTTATGATTGTTTTTTCAAAGAATTAGGAGACTATCCTCGAGGCTTATTATCTCACTTTGAAAAATATTTACGTGATTTGTGTAATGCTACAAGCCTGTTAACTTGGTTCTGATTTAAGCTAATGATTGGAAGCATTTGAAATTTCCTTTCGGGTTCTAGGTGTATTCATGTTCTACTCAAATTTGTGATACAATTCGCATAATCTAGACTTGCTTGATGTTGCAGTTACTTATTTTTCAATTAAACGATGTTCTTCAATGATAGTGATCAAATATGGAACTTCTCCCTATTGCTTTCTGTCCAGTGCTGTACAGCTTGAAGGACAGTTTCGAGCAAGCTTTAAGTAGAGATGATGTGAAGGCGATTGTTATTACAGGTAACTATTTAAATATTTAGAGATTATTCATAAAAATTTCAAGGAGTTTGCATGACATTTCCAAGCATCAGAACTGAATGTGAGATGCCAAGCTAACATCTCATGTTGATGATGCAGGTGCAAAGGGCAAATTCTCTGGTGGCTTTGATATTTCTTCATTTGGAGGAGTTCAAGGGGGAAAATGTATGTTCGGTATTTTTATATTTCTCATGCTCAAGATATTCTTACCTGTAACTCCAATAAAGTCCCCGTTATGTTTTCTCAGTTAATGAACCAAAGCCTGGTTTTATATCCGTGGAGGTTCTCAGTGATACTGTAGAAGGTACTCTTTTGTTTGTCCTTCTTCATTCCTGATGGCTTAAATGTCCTCAACAGAAGTTTCATCGACATATTTCAGCTATTTGAATAGTTGCTTTGCTTTCCAGCTGCAAAAAAGCCTTCGGTTGCTGCAATTGATGGCCTTGCCTTAGGTGGGGGACTAGAGGTTGCAATGGTATGTCTTGCTATATATTCTTAATTGTATCACTTTATAATTGATTTCTTCAGATTATCTGATATACTTGCTATGTCAGGCATGCCATGCACGTATCTCAACCTCTACTTCTCAATTAGGCCTACCTGAACTTCAACTTGGCTTAATTCCTGGTTTTGGAGGTATGTCAGCGAGATGTTTACATTTCTTGTTTTTTGAAGGTCCCCAGAATGACAGCCTTTTTCTGTTTCTAACATCTCAATGTGCTCTTTGTAATTTCAATAAAAATAAAATTTCTGCATTGTGGTTTGCACTTTCCTGTAATGGTCGGTGGTTTGCAATTTGGTTATTTTGATCAAGATGGTAACTGGTAAGGAAAATCTATAGATGACCTTTTTTTTTCTTGCATTGGTAATGTATCAGATGGAAGGGATAGTAAAGCATAGTGCTCACTAAATTAGAATTGATGAGTATATAGAGTGAGTAATTGCTTTTGAAAGTTGTAAAATCTGCATGACATGACACCTTGGCAAATTTCAAAAGTTAAATGACAAATTTCAGCATAAGGATGTTCATTCTTGTAAAATCTAACAGCAGGTGTTTAAAGACAACATGTAGTAGGGAAATAAGAATGTTGAAATCATTTACTTTCTAGACAAATAGTGATAAATCAGTGATGATTTCGAGAGTGAGAAGTAGTTTTGATGGAGGACAAGGTGAAAGTCAGTTAAGATGATATGGTGTGTGAAGACATGGTAGCCATGAAATTGAGATAATGTGGCTCGTGATATGATATTCTAATTGGAAGGGACAATGTTTGGTTTCCATCTTGTTGAGGCAAATGACCCAAAAAATGATTTCCATGGTCATGATATGAGAGCCTAATGACTATTCACAAAAACTAAATCAGAAATTTTGTCTCTTACATCATAGACTTGTCATTAAATATGCAAAAAAAAAAAAAAAAAGGGTTTGTGTACAAGTAGCTCATTTAGCTCATCTTTTATCATTCTAAGTGAGTAAAACATGTTAAAGAACTTGTTGATTAACAGTTGTAAACACAAAATTGAAGGATGAAACTCCTCATATCCTTTAATTAAGATTATAGGAATAATGGTTGCATTCTTTGGTGTTTATTGTAATTGTTTTAATTAAAAGAAAAGCTAAAATGCGTTCATTATAAATATGCCTTTGTTTATTGTGGATTGTAATAATAAAATGATGATCTTGCCCTTGAAAAAACTCTTAGAATGTTGCCTTTTTAGGGGTAAAATGGTTTGTAAATTTGTCATTTGATAATTGTTCAGGGGTTTAATTGTCTTTTTATCATGTTTATGCACGGTAAAATGACTTTGCTATTTTTAAAAGCAAAAAATCATTTAACTCTGGTCAAAGGTCTTTTCAGGCATTTCACATTTTGATATAAGTAAAATTACAAATTTAACCTTGAAGTTAAAAATTTTAAGCCATTGTCATAGGGGGTATATTTTTATTTTCATATTGTTTTTTTTTTTTTTTGTAATTGTTGGGTTTGTTAGGGATGATAAAGTAATTTACCATTAATTATTATGTTTTTGTTGAAAAAGCTATTGTTGGTTTATCTTCGGTGGCCCTTTTAATTCTCTTTGTTTTTTTTAATTATTATTTCTCTCTCCTACTCCCATAAAACTAAATTCGTCCATGATTTTTGTTGGTGTTTCAGAATCCATCCTTTTAGTTTTGATTTTTTTATTTCATTCATTTCTTTTTTGTTAAAGTTTTATTTGTTTTCAATTTAGTCCTTCAATTCTAATTTGTGTATATGATATTTTTTTTATTCGGTCCTTTTACATTTGACTTTTTATTTTTTTCCTAGACTCTTTTTTTATAGTTTTTAATTTTATCATTCAAATCAAATTTATGGGTTTTTTTTTCAATAGTAATAATATGTATTTCAGTTTGGCCATTCTTCTTTTGATTTCTTATTTGTTTTCTTTGCCCTTTTATCAAAGTTTTTATGGTTTTTAATTTTATCCTTCAAATCAAGTTTATGGTTTTTGTTATTCCAATAACAACAATAATAATGGTAATTGTAGTAGTTGTAATAATAACAACAGTGATAGTAATAATGATAATGATACTAACAATATTATTAATAATACTACTAATAGTGATGATAATGTTAATAATGGTGGTAATAATAATAGTTTTTTATTATTATTATTATTATTATTATTATTATTATTATTATTATTATTATGGTGATAGTATTAATAGTAATAGCAACGACGAAACCAATAATAATGCTGATAATAATTATAGTAATAGTAGTAGTTTTTTATGACAATAATAGTTGCAATGATAATAATAATTGTGAAAATAATAATAATAATAATAACAACAACAATAATAATTGTGATTGTAATAGTAATAGCAATAACACTATTAATAGTAATGGCAATGGTAATAATAATAGTGGTGGTAATAATAATAACAAATGATAATATTAGTAGGATTGTAATAATGATAATGATAGTAATAATACTACTAATTGTGATAATAATAGTGATAATAGTAGTTATAATAATAGTTTATAATAATAATAATAATAATATTTTATTATGATGGTTGTAGTGGTTATGATATCAATAATGACGGTGGTGATAATGATGGTTGTAGTGGTTATGATATCAATAATGACGGTGGTGATAATGATAGTGATAGTGATAGTGATAGCAATAATTATTTATAGTAGTAATGATAATAGATAGTATTAATGCTAATAGGGCTAATAATAATAATATTGGTTGTAATGTGATAATAGTCGTGGCAATAATAATAATAATAATAATAATAATAATAATAATGGTGGTGCTAATAATAGTGCCAATAATTGTAACAATAATAACGATACTAATAATAATACGATTAACAATAATAATAGCAGTAGTAATAGTTTGTTATAATAATATTAGTGGTGGTTATAACTGTAATAATAATGAAGATTATAGTGATAAGAAAACAAAATGGTAATATTAGTGGTGGTAGTAATGATAATAGTTATAACAATATTATGAACAATAATAATGATAATAATAATAATAATAATAATGGTAATAATGATAGTGATAGTGATCACGATAATAATACTACTAATGATGATGATGAAAATATTACTTATTGATAATAATAGTAATAGTGATGGCTGTAATGATAGTGATAGTAGTAGTAATGATAATAATAACAATATGAATAATTATAATTATAATTATAATAGTAATGATTCATCATTCAAGATTAGATTTGCTAGGAATTGAGTTTCACTGCTTTTCCATGTGTGGTATTTCCGATCTAATAACCCGGATTACGGGTTTGAAAAGTTTACTTGGCTTGACATCCTTTTTTATTTTTTGCTGTATTGTTTTTTTTCCTGATTTTATTGTTTAACATTATTTTTTAAAAATAAAAAAGGGTCATCCAAGTTTCCTTTAAACCTATTAAATAAACCAATTTACATTGAATTTGTTCTTATATAGTTTAATTGGAAGCTTGCGATAGGCAAAGATCCAAGTTAAGGGCTTTAAAAGATTGATCTTCTTGCACGGGTTTAATATTATTGCAAAAAAAAAATCCTTGCGCTCTTAATGTTTTTTATTTATTTTATATTTTTTAAAAAGTGGTTTGGCCTGCGGCGGATTAGAGCAAATGAACTAGTGTTTGCCTATTTGCTGTCAATTCTTCCTTTAAGAAACATACAGTATACTTCTTGGATTTCACACATGGTTATTGATTGGACTCATTTTCCTCAAAAAAGGGATTTCCTTTCTTACTTCCAATCTCATGTATCTGATTGGCTCAGGAACACAGAGACTTCCACGTCTTGTAGGTATCTCAAAGGCCCTTGAAATGATGCTGGTATGTTGTAACTAGGTCTTCTAGTTGCTTGATCCATGTGATTTCTATAGTTTCACAACTGTATAATATCTAACTAATCCTCCCCTCCCCTCCCCTCCCTGCTCATAGACATCAAAACCAGTTAAAGGTGAGGAAGCTCATGCTCTGGGTCTTGTGGATGCTGTTGTTTCGCCAAATGAGTTGGTAAGCACTGCACGTCAGTGGGCCCTGGATATCTTGGAGCG
>Ga0325404_1003117_pt1 | contig 17733 bp, 13 predicted proteins | sample PopdelMetagenome_18_FD_205664 | JGI IMG/M metagenome (GOLD analysis project Ga0325404, IMG submission 205664) | Populus deltoides microbial communities from Bellville, Georgia, United States - Xylem-Control-R1 | ecosystem: Host-associated > Plants > Phyllosphere > Stem > Wood/Secondary xylem... | reverse complement strand
AAAAATAAAAATTATTTATTCTTAACAATCAGAATTAACTTGTATGATAAAATAAATGAAAACATATAAAATAAAAAGATAATCAGAGTAAAATATTAGCATGTACATCTATATTTTGTTATATGTGTAAAATATTAGCTTGTATATCTATCTTTTGTTATATGTTATAAAGGACTATCATCTGGAATAATTTTTTCACAAATAGAATATTACATAATATTAATGGAATATTTAGTTGGTTTTTAAATACTAATTCTGTTGGAAATAAAAAACTACTTATGAAATCAAGGATGATAATTTGTTGTCGAAAAACATATTATTGGTGATTTATATTCTGCTAGTTATTCTATTGATAATATAATCATTATTGATGGTTTTATAGATTGAAAAAGCCTCCCAAACAAAAAAAATTAACGGTATAATTCCATCGGTAATTCCATTAGTGAGTATGATATATTACCGACAAATTAAATTGTTGGTAGTTCCATCAATGATCGAATTCATATTACCTATGAGATTAACCCGTCAAATATTTACATATTGTCAGTGGCAAGTCTTGTAATTTTTTTGAACTCTCTGAAATTTTTTGAGGGATTTATTCCGTCGGTAATTTCATCTGTAATTGTCAGTGAAAAAGTTTTGTAATTTTTTTCAACTCTCTAGAACTTTTCGAGGGACTTAGTCTGCCAATCATTCTGTTTATGATTCAAATTCTGTTAGTGTGGTCGATCATTCCATATGTGATTCAAATTTTGTTAGTATACTCGGCCATTCCATATGTGATTTAATATTTTTTTAAAAATTAAAATAAACAAAACAAAAAAATAAATAAAAAAGAATAAAACTAAAATAAAAAACCAAAATTTTATTATTAATTTAAAAAATATTATCCAAATAACAGATTTCTGATGCAAAGTGGCTACTCAATGGCTTAGTCAGATTCAAACCTATTTGTTAAAAATCAAGGAGGAAGAATAACAGCAATTTTGGTCTAAATGGACGACCTCATTATTATTGGAGACGATGTGGAAAAAATTCCACCAAGCAAGAGAGAATTTAGCAGTCCGCTTTCAAACGAAAAAGCTTGGAGCGCTTAAGCATTTCCTTGGACTTGAAGTTAAACGAACAAAAATCGGAATGGTCAACTGCAAGCCTGTTTCCACCGTATTTTTGAAATCCGGTCTGGTTTGATGGGTTGATCCAAAACTGGAATTGGTTTAGATTGATGAAAAAATAAAAAAAATCATGATCTAATGTGACCCAACTAACTCGGCAGGTTGACCTAGTAATCCGGTTGACTTGGAAAAATCAAGTTGCAATCTGTTAATTTATTTTTACTAAAACAACGCTTTTTAAAATTTTTTAAAATAAAAATTGACTCGACCGACCAGGTTACCCAGTTAAAATCCAGAACCGGTTGAGTTTAAAAACTATGGTTTCCACTGCTATAGAAGTTCACATAAAACGAGGAAAAATATTTGAAATATACAATTATTTATGAACAATGGGCAGGTAGTCTTGTATATCTAACCATAACACGACCAAATATTGCATATACAGTTGGAGTAGTTGGCCGATTCATGCAACATCTGTTTACGCCTCACCTTTAGTCAATGCTCTAATCACCCATAAATTTAGGTCTTCAGGTTCTAAAAACGTAGCTAAGAAGAGACATGGAAGGAAGAGAAAGAAGTTAGCTGCACTCACATTATAGCATCACCACAGACACATCATACCCACAGCATGTTTTGAAGAAACTGTTAATCCATTTCTCCTCCTCCTTTAATCTTCTAAACTCTAAATGGTATAGTATCTTAGAAAGGAAGATCCAATAAGCTGGAATTTAAGATCTTAGAGAAACAAAGAGAGCATAAACTTCTGTTAGTTATCTTTGGACGTGGACGTAAACAAAAAGATTTGAGATTTCAAAATTTGAGGTTGTGAGTTAAAATGTATTGGAAAACTTCAAATTATTACTTGTAAAGTTTTTATTTCTTTAATTAATTATTTCTTTCAGCCAACTTTCCTGACTGAAGCTTGTGAGATGTTATGTTAATAGGAGTGTGGGACGATGTGATAATTGGGAATCGGCTGTATAAGAACCAAGAGGAACAATACCTGTTTAGAATGGTTCATAAGCTTTACAGTGTTGAAGGTCAAACATGAGCTTGAAAGACGCCCTTACTACATGGTAGCCTTATGATGACTTGGGCAATAAGAAGCAAATGCCATTAAACTGACATGCTGTCAAGGTGCCCTGTCTCCTCAAGGGCAGGGGCAAAGCGTGTCCTTTGATGGTGGCCAGAGCTCTGTCGTTCTTCCAGCCAAAAGTCTTACTTTAACCATCAAGATCCCTAAGCAATGTGATGTACAATGCAAGTCTGGACGTTTGTGGGGAGGCTTGGTTCCTCTCTTTAATTAGCACTGTTCTGTCTGACAATCTCCCCAAACTTGCTCAGTTGGGTATACAGATACCATGTGTAGCAGCTGTATTGAATGAAGGCAATATTCAATTTCTGCCTTGGCTACGCAGACCCTTTATGCCTTTGAGGAGGTGTTGTTGGCTCTAGACAATGTGGTTGCAACTTAGCAGTGCCTTTTGGAGCCATTAGAACGTTGATGTCTAGCAGTAATTGTGTGATTTTGGCTCTTCTGATCCATCAGTGATTGATGCTGGACATCGAGGGATAATTCTATCTTCTCTCTCTTGTAGTGAAGGTGGCTTGGCAGTTGACTTATCTTCTGATACTTTTTTTCATCATCGATTGTTCAAACTTCAAACACTAGTTGCAGTTGGTTTCCTTCTTCTACAGTGCTTTCTTTGAGCTTTAACATTGTTCAAAGAAGTGGGTGTGGAGTTTGAGCATCTTTCCAGGAAAAATGATATGTAGCATGAAGCTACATTAAGATGTTTTGCAATGCTGACCAGTTCTTGCAATTTTATTGGGAAACGAGTGAAAGCAGTTTTCTAACCTCCAGTCTTTGTTCCTTTTCAACGACAATTATGTTATTCCTTGTGTCAGATCTGGAACCTCCTTGTCAAAGGCTAAAGACATCAGCAAGAACTGCCCAAAGGCTGATCGCTTATGGAATGGGGTTGAAACTGCTGTCAACCTTCGGTTCAAGAGAACTGAAGAGCCAGGAAGAAACCAGAAAGAACCGGATAGTTACAAGGCAAGAGTGAAAGATGATGCTAAAAGAGAACTATTGTACAGTCCCTTTGGTTTTTGGTAATTAGTCAAGCATATCGAATTCTTATACTTTGGCATCTGTTTATAGCTTCGTCCTTTGATCATCTCTGTTGCAATTTAATTATTTTTTCTTTCCAAAAAATACCTTCTTCAAAGTGAGAAAATGACCTCTACTCGGAAATTTAAAAAAAAAAAAAACACTCAAATTTGCTCACCACAGTATCCATTTTACATTGAGCATGGATTTGCAAGGAGTCAGATATACAATAAAAATTGAACCAAAACTTATCCCTCCTCCCTTGGTAGATTACAGGCAATAATAAGATATAAAGTTAAAAAAAAAAAATCAAGCTGGCAGAACATATGAATTTGCAGTATTATAATTCATAACCCATTCGCATTGGACCTTCCTATAAAATCTTTGATCCACAAAAAGCACATCGTCGAAAGAGATCAAATGTGAAACATTTTGCAATCATGAACTCTTTCTAGAAAGATTCTTAAGTCCACTTCCCACACATTTGAGTATAACCGTCCCTGTTGATGGATCAGGCTTGATGACGAATTTAACACCCAAAAAATCCCTGATGAGCCTTAGTGTTTCTATTCCATGGGTTACTAGCTTTCCTACACGAATCTTTGAAACATCTTGGGGGCATAATGCACAAAGAAGAAACAACAAACCCTGCAACCAAATGACAACAGCAATGAAAATCAGGTGTCATATATGAGGTATAAAATAACATTGCAAGACCCATAAAGATTTCACTCTTCTTTTCCTCGAGGGTGCCATACTATTCTCCCAAGTAAAGATTCAAAATAAATCACTAACGTGGTCTTTTAAGGACTCATCTATAATTCAATATCATTACCATCACCTAAGATAATCAGAAGCAGATAATTAGTCATTAACAGCTTTCATTTAACTTCATTTAGTGATGCTTTTTGGAAAGTACTCTTAATGCAGTAACGGGGTATTGAAAAAAAAAAAAAAACAGAGAACCACATCAATGAATTTAACCAAGTTCACAAGAAAAAAAGAGAGTAGAAAACACAAACCTGGTGTGTTGTATCTACAACTCCACCTTGCTCAATTTCATTAAGGAGAACAGAAGCAATTTGCTCACCAACATCTTCTGCAGGCACCAGCTCTTGTTTCTCACCTTCCATTCCACCATCATCCGCTCGTGCATAAGAAACTGCAGTATCAGCAGTGATGAAACAACCAGAAGTAGTTTCCGCAACCAAGGATATTCCATAACCAGGTGAACTGCCCATTAAATCAATATCTGTGTGAGCTATACTCTCTGTAGCATGTTGAAAGTAAAAATAAAACATAAAAAAATTCCAAGCAGCGATTCACATTTCTCTCTACTGTGCTTGAAAAATCCAGACAAACAAACATGTAACATTTTCTCTAAACAGGTATAATACTTTCCAACTGGCAGACCAGCTTTATAAATAAATATTCAAACATCACGAAGAAAAAAATAAAAACAAAAAAGTTCAAGCAGCAATTCACATTTCTCTCTACAATATTTCCAAACAAACAATGAGATGACAATTTTTTATTAACAGATAACATACTTTCCAGCTTGTTGACCAGCTTTATGATCAGTGAATATGTGGACATCAGGAAGTAAACGATTAAAGATTCCTCGAGCAGCATGTATCATGGTATTCTCAAACTGAGAAGAGACTCTGGTTGAGAAAGTCACCCCTCTAATCCTCTTAACCATACCCTCATCAATCCAAGTGACTGCCTGCAGAGTGTAACAAATAAGAACATGGAAAAAAAAAAAACATACAAATGAACTACCACAGGATTCAAAATCTCACTGTTAAACTTTGAATAATGGGAACTGATAAGAGAACTTCTCCGCCACCATGAGGTGGAGCACCACGACTTTCTATTTTCAGTTCCAATCCTTCTGAAGGAACTCCGAATTGCTTCAATAATGGTAAGGTAGCAGAACGGAAAGTGTCAACACATGGGTCCTTAGAATCATTTGTAATTCCTGAAAACAGCATGTTATTCCATTAAATCTTCTTAAGAAAAGAAAAGCATACCCTTTACAGTTGTGTTTCACTATGCAAAAATCATAAACCAAGGCATTGCCTATAAAATTGCTATGTAAAGTTTATGGGTGGATACTTTTAAGGTAAGTCAGAGCTGATATTGTCAAGTTAACGTTCGCATCCTAGTCTTTCTTTCTTTCTTTCTTTTTTACAACATAGCAGTGTCAGAGACCCTAGGTATTTTCTCAACATTAGGCTGTGGACTAGGTGTGATCTATATAAGCACAAAGAGGAAAATGGATAGCCTTCCCAGTGATATACAGAACAACAGTTGACAAAGCCTCTACAATCAATCATTCTCTAAACTCCAAAAGGCACAAAGCATGTTTTAAAGATCTTACATTCTCGATTACTCCTTTATTACCACACATGAAGTTCATTACCACACATGAAGTTCAGAACTCAGTAGCAAGACTTTCTCTTTTAGATTTGGTCACAAAGATACAAGGTTGATCTATACCTGTCTTTGGTAATATCTTTGATAATTCATATGGAAGAACAACTTACAAGCTAATAAGGTTTGCAGGTTTATGGAAACCTGAATGAGAAGATCAGCAAATATACGACAGCATTTGATAAAATTCAATTTCCCATTCTAGTTCCCTTGGGGAGTAGAGGGAATCAACATGTGTAGAAATGGTCACAGTTCAAAGAAATAAATTACCTTCTGGCTTCTGTAATATCCCTCTTTCAAATCGTAGTCTATTATTGAGAACTTACAATCAAAGTCCCACATAGAACCGATAATGAATAACATTAAACTCCTTTTCTCTTTCATTTTTTTTTGGTCAGAGTATAAGACAGTACATTACAATCATTCAAAGTGGAGATCGTTTTGAGCAAAATGAAGAGGGCAGAGCTGATCGATAAAAAAAGACAGCAACTCAACTAAGCAGCTAAGAACCCCATAAACAGAAAATAACACACAACTGCACAAACACTTAGCACATGATGACTGACCAAACTTTAGGGGAAAACAGTACCTTTGAGCCTTATCGAAAGGGGCTTCTTCGAAAACAACCCAAGAACAACCAATGGCTCCAAGAAATACCCAATTGCTCGACTTACACCACAATCGTGCACAAGGTGTCTCCCACCCATCACAATCCCAGGCTTGTATTGAAACTTTGTTCCTGCCACATAAAATATATCCCTCAAAAATCAAACCCATGACAAGCTAACAACAAAAAAACAAATGGGGTGGTTTGTTTTACCGGTTTCATTGATTTTGACAACACAGTCATCAGAAATCTTCTCGAGAAGGCGGAGGAGAGAGACCTCATGGGGGCGTAGGCCGGGCATCATGTCATTGGCTCGAATGTCCTCGACTTGGACAGGAGTGGCGGAAAGCGTCGATAATAGCAGTCTTTGACGGAGGTTTTGGCTACCTCTTAGCTTCTTGTAGCTTACCTTTCCCATCTTTTTGCTTGACTGGATTGAAGGCCTTCTTCTTTACTGGGATAATATAGATTTCTGGGACTAGGGTTTAGCCTTCAGCCAAAACCCTTCTTGTTGTTGAATCGTTCTTGTTTTGGATACGGGTCGGGTTTATATATTATTGACCCTCTTAAAATTGGGTAGGTCTTTTTTATTATTATCTCTCTCTCTCTCTCTCTCTCTCACTCTCTAATATATGTCTTTACCTTTTATTTTCTTTTCTGGATTTGGATGTTTTTGTCTTTATATTTTTTTTCAAGTGTGTTAAATTGTTAATAATATATTCGATCAATAGACACTTACCATTTTTTTTAGTACCCAACCATTCTAAAAGAAAAGGCAATAAAGAAAAATTGTTTAACGATTAGGGTTATTAAAAAATGTTAAAATATAATAACTTGAGAATTATTATAAAATATTTAATTATATATATTGAATATCTATTGACATTACTCTTGAATTTAGTATCTTGATTTTTTTTTATGATAATTGAATTCTCTAGTGTCTTTTAATGTTTTTATTTTCTTTTTCTGTAAATAGACTACTTATCTTATATTTTGATAATTAAAAAAATGTATAAAAAATTATGAATTTCTTTTTTAAATTTAATTATAAATATGTATGTTTTTACTTGTTTTTTAAACATATTACCAACATAATCATTCTAATTAATTTATATTGAAATCTTGGCATGCATAAACTCCCATGTTACCTGACTTATATAAATTTCAATATTTTTTTCTTTTCATTATTATTCATATTTTATGGAATATATTTGGTTTTGTAACTTATTTTGATAATTTTTTTATTCATCAAGATTTAAAGTTCTTGAAGAACTAGTATTGTAAGTTCCTAAAGAATTAAATAAATTAAATACAGTTATTGAAGAACTAGTATTTCTAACGAACTACATAAATATCAGTCTTAAAAGATTGATTTTTTTCTTTTTATATTCATGATTTTATTTAATAAGTTATATATATATATATATATATATATATAATGTTGAATCTAACTAAACTTGAATTTACTCTTCTTGATATATATAAGAATAATTATTTGTCATGGATTTTTGACACCGAGATCCATTTAGAAGCTATGAATCTTAGAGAGACTATTAAAGAAGAAAATAACATATCCTTGCAGGATCGTGCAAAAACAATGATTTTCATTTGCCACAATCTCTATGAAGGATTAAAATTTGAATATCTCATAATAAAAGATCATCTTGTTTTGTTGCAAAATTTAAAGGAAAGATATGACCATAAGAAGTTTACCATTCTTCCTCAAGCTCGTTATGATTGGTTACACTTGGGGTTACAAGATTTTAAATCGGTTAATGAGTATAATTTAGCTCTTTTTAAAATTACCTCACAGTTGAAATTGTATGGTGAAAATATCATATAAGACCAAATGCTAGAGAAAACATTCTCTACCTTTCATGCCTCGAATATTGTCATGTAGCAACAATATAGATAATGTAATTTCAAGAGGTATTCAAAACTAATTTCATGTTTTCCAGTGATTGAACAAAATAATGAGCTTTTGATGAAAAAATATCAATCTCATCCTATAGGTTCTAAATCATTCCCTCAAGTAAATGAAACTTTTTTTTTTCAAAAAATAAGAAAGAATAAAGAGTATAGATATGGAAAAAAAATAAATGGAAAAGGAGAAGAGATAATCCTTGAAAAGACAACTCACCATACCACTAGAAATGGAGACACAATGAACCCAAACGAGAAAAGGACAAGTAATTAGTACTTAAAAGTGCATTCTCATTAAGGTTTTATATCATCATATTGCACTTAAAGTATCATTAAATTCCATAACTTAAACATGTTCAAAGACTTGGCATTGATTATAAGGAAATTTACTCTCCAGTTATGGATGCAATCACTTCTAGATTTTTTATTGGTTTAGTAGTCTCAAAAACTCTAGATATATGTTTAATGAATGTAGTTACAACATATCCATATGAATTATTAGATAAAGATATCCATATGAAAATTTTTAAAGGATTCAAAATGTCTGAAGCCTTTTATAATAAACCTAGAAGTGTTTATTATATTAAACTACAAAAATCTTTATACAGGTTGAAGCAACCTCATCGAATATGGTATAATTGTCTTTATGAATACCTCCTAGAAAAAGGATTTGAGAATAATGAGATTTTCCCATGCATTTTTATTAAGAAAAACACTTCCGGATTTGTTATTTTTACAATATATATTGATAATTTAAATCTTGTTGGTACTCTTAAAGAGCTCATAAGAACTACAACTTATGGTTGTTCGATCACTTGATGTAAAGAAAGACCCTTTTTTACTAAACACATAATTTCCAACAATAATTCCATGAGATATTATAAGTATATGATCTACTAATCCTTGGCCAGGGAAAAAGGAAAACATATAAAAAGTTAAGGCTTATACATGGATAAAGTAAAGAAAAGATAAACAAGCTCAAAAGGGGCTCACTAAGAAAAATATGCTTTAGGTTGACTTTTTGGCTCAAGTGGTTAAAATTCCTAATGCCTTTATCATCTTCATGTATATATGTAATATGAATGTAATCTTAACAAGATATGAAGCAAGTTCTAAAGATACATATCATTGAAAGAAGGCATAATAAAAAAAATATAATGTTGAAGGCTCTAAAGCTTGCATTTGTATAACACTGTAAAGTCAACATGACATATTTTCAAAGTCAATCTCTAAACCAATTAAACCTTAAAACTTGCATGCACACTCTTTCATTTGATTTATATCTTCATTTATCTCAACTAATTCTCATACATAATACTCATATTCTAAAAAATCAATGGAAGTTCAAAAGATTAAACATAATTTTTTTTGTTTGAAAAATAACAAAGAAAACCAAAATTAAAAAACCAACATTCTCCCAATATCCCCACATTTAAAACACAACATTGTCTTCAATGTTGAAATAAAAGAAAAGGAATATTGGAGAATGACAAAAATAAAGTAAAATGTGAAAAATAAAAAATAAGGGAAAAAGAAAGCAAATCTGTTTTTTTTTTTTGTGCTGGGTTGCCTCCCAGTAAGCGCTTTTGTTTTATGTCATTGGCTCGACATGTTGTATGCTCATTCTTCATAGATTGGTTCAGCTAACTCTGTAGAAGTGGTGAATTCTGCCATCCAACCTTCATAGAAAGGTTTCAAGCGATGCCCATTAACCTTGAGTACTCTGTTGGTTTCAAAACTTGTAATTTCAACTGCACCATAAGGAAAAACATTAGAAACAACAAAGGGTCCAATCCAACGAGAGCATAACTTTCCAGGAAAAAGTTTCAAACGTGAATGATAAAGAAGGACTTTGTCTCCAACATGAAACTCCTTTCTTGTAAGCATTTGGTCATGAAGACTCTTAGTCTTTTCTTTGTAAATCCTTACATTCTCGTAAGCATCATTTTGTATTTCTTCCAACGTAATTCCAATATATTTGGGCACCAAAAGGACAGGCGCCACCCATTCACTGTCCATGATGGGGTGAATGACTCCTGCATCATGGGGAACAGTTTGCAAAGCAAATGTTGATTCATGCACATTTTAGGGAACACATATATGCCTTTCCATCTCTTCTATCTTGGTAAAATCATAGCCATAGCTCAAAGCTACGCTTAATTCATCCTCATAATCAAAATCACAAACTTGTTGCACATACTTATCAACTTGGTCATAACATGTGATATAATAAACATTGTTATAAGGACATGTCATTGCATCATTAAAATTGAATTCAATTTTTTCATCTCCTACCTCCATAGACAAGGTATCCTTACCACAATCAATCTTTGTGTTGGCAGTTTTCAAGAATGGTCTCCCAAACAATATAGGAGTGCTGGTTGATGAATTACAAGAATCATGTTCCATATCAAGAATATAAAAGTCACATGGAATAACCAAACTATGAATCTTGATTAGGACATCTTCTATCACACCAAGTGGGTAAACAAAACTACGATTCGCAAGTTGTATTACAATACTAGTTTTATTCAAAGGCTCTAGACTAAGAGAATCATAAACATGTTTAGGCATAACACTAATGGATGCACCTAAATCGCATAAAGCTCTTTTAAAACTAGCATTACCAATAACACATGGGATAGTAAACGCACCTGGGTCTTTTTGTTTCAAAGGCAGATTCTTTTGAACAACGGCAGATACAACTTCACCCATACTTACCATTTCATGACCTTTCAGTTTGAAAGCTCTCTTGGTAGTACACAACTCCTTCAAGAATTTTGCATACTTGAGAATTTGCTTGATAACATCAAGTAAAGGAATGTTCAGTTCCACTTTCTTGAAAACCTCCAAGATCTCTTTTTCTTTGTCTTCTTTCTTTGACCTAGAAGAACTCACAGGAAAGGGTGGAATTGTTTTAAAACTGGAATTCATTGAGTGAGGAGTTACCTTTGGAGTGTTGGTCGATGTTTCAGTTTGTGGAGAAGGAGGAGGATGTTCCTTCTTTGTACTTAATTCGGTTTCTATCTCTTCTTCTTCCTCCATCTCAATTTGTTTAGACCTTTTCTCTTCAAGTTCTTTTCCACTTCGCATCATGATCATACTAACATTCTCTATTGGATTCAATGCTTGAGAGGGCAATTTTCCATTCATTTGTGTTTCCAATTTCCCCACACTTGAAGCTACTTGCCCCATTTGCTTCTCCAAGTTGTGAATACTTGACCTTATTTCCTGTTGAAAAGACATGACATTTTGTTGCAAGGTCATAGTGTTAGAAGCCAAAGTTTTCATCATCTCACGAAGATCATCACTTGATGACGACCCCATAACATTGCAGTTTGTGAATGGAGGGGGTTGTCTTGCTTGATAATTCTGTTGGGGCTGAAATCTATGAGGATAGAACTGTCGGCCTTGATTGCCTTGTTGAGGTGGGTTCCCATAGCGTAAGTTGGGATGATCTCTCCATCCTGGATTGTACGTGTTGGAAAAGGGATTATATTTACGCTGGGGCTGTCCGTTGAATGCTCCATCAATTGCATGAGCTTGTTCAATGTAATCTTCTTGCATTGTTGGGCACATATCCGAAGCATGTCCTTGTAAGGAGCATATGCTACAAACTTTCACCTGCTGCACATTTCCACAAGCCAAAGAACGCACAAGAGAAGTAAGATCATTAACTTTATTTTCAAGATTAGAAATACTTACCTCATTTACTTGTTTGTTGGAGAAGTCTCAACGAGTGCCAAACTGTTTTGAGTTGGCTGCCATGTTTGAGATCAATTGGCATGCAGCATCGGGTGTCTTATCCATCAATGCGCCTCCACTTGCAGCATTAATGATACTACGGTCAGTAGGCATCAATCCTTCATAGAAATATTGAATGAGCAACTAATCGGGTATTTGATGATGAGGGCATTGAATGCACAGTTGCTCAAATCTTTCTCAATACTCGGAAAGTGTCTCTCAATAAGATTATCGAATCCAATATATTTCTTTTCTTATGTTAGCAACTCGAGATGCTGGGAAATACTTTTCAAGGAAAATCTTCCTCATGGCATTCCACGTTCCAATAGAACCTGGAAGAATAGAGAAAAACCATGCTTTTGCTGCCCCTTTTAAAGAGAAAGGGAAAGCTTTCAACTTAACCTATTCTTCGTCAACTCCATTCGGTTTCATGCTAAAGCAAACCATATGGAATTCCTTAAGATAAATATGAGGATCTTCTCCTACAAGACCATTGAAAGTTGGTAGCAAATGTATAAAACCAGATTTGAGCTCAAAGTTTACATTATTGTCGATGTTTATGCACAATGGCTAATTTTCCACGTTAGGAGTAGCAAGCTCCTTGAGTGTTTGTTGTCGTACAACAGCCATGGTGTTAAGGCGAGCTTCCTTTCGTAACCTGCGTAAAGTTTTTTCTATTTCGAGACCCAATTGCACTTGACTTTGATTAGTAGAACGGGTTACTGGCATAAATCATCAAGAAAACTCAAAAGAAACTAACCACATAAGAGATCGAAAACAATGCAAATTGTACGAAAATCATACGGTAGAAAACAAAAACTGCCTAAAAACCCTAGAAAACAGTGGAATTTGGCCTCAATAGGGTGGGGCTAGTGATATAACACTAGTCCTGTTTAGAACGTCGTTTCCCTTTAGGAAACAAAAGGTTGATACCTAATTCCACCAAAAAATATGTTTTGAACAGTACCGCTGCCGTAATAAACAGTACCATAGCAAGCAAAAATTCTATTTTTTTTTTCAGAAAAAGAAATAACAATCACAGCAAATAAAAATAATAGCACAAGAATCAACTAAAATTACGTCCCTGGCAACGACGCTAAAATTTGTTGCGATGTCGCGGTCACACAAATTAATTACCCTAACTTCAAACATAACACACAAGATAGTATAGAGCAAGCAAGGGGTCGATCCCACGAGAAAGTTCAAGTCAGATTTTTATGCTAGATGATATGCAATTTGAAGGGGTTTGGACGTTATCTAGGCTAAAGCAAAAGAGAACAGAAAACTATTAAACAAAATTTAATAAAATCAAAAAATTATCAAGAGAACAAACCTTGGTCACAAGCACACATCCACCTACAGAAATCATAACTGATCATGGAAACGAAACATCAATTTATATTCTGAATATTTATCTATTCTTAACATTGGTTAGTTAACGGATCCGTCGTATAACAAACCCTAACCATCAAACAACTACAGTGTCCGCACTAGTAATTTAATTTAATGGCAGCCTTAAGAACTAGATAAGTTGATTACTCAAGAAAACATAATTGTCCGCAGTCTATGTTTGATTTGATTGAATGTTCTCTCTAAGATTAATAACGTAGATCCGCCATAATTATTAAACCCAGTTGCTTCACAAGTTCATATACCACAAGTCCGGTTTTGATATCAAACTTAGCAATAGATTGTCTATAATAATAACTTAGAGTCCGCTCTAGCAATTAAAATAAACAATCATAGGAAAAATAAGCATAGGAGAACAAACATATTCATCATATAAACTAAAAAGAAAAGGTAAAATAAATCTCACGGTTCTTGAAATCCGAAGGTTTCCGCGTCCTTGCAACCAAGAAAAAGTGTTTAGCCTTGCATGTTTGTTGAACAACTAATCAAAAAGAAGGAATAATGCATAATTTAGGGTTTCTTAGAGGAAGGGGACGTTTTTCTCTTCTTGGCTGGCTGCCCCCCTTCTCTTCTCTCATTCTTTTTATATCTTAGGAAACCCTAGGTCTCTATTTTACAAAATAGTCCTCCATTAAGTAGACTGTTTACATTTAAGTACTTTAATAACTATTTTTCTAAAAAAGAAGAAATAGTCTTGCATGAAATCTTCAAGCTTTGACTTAGAGAAGCTAAATTGCTGAAATAAAAACTTGGATATCAGTTTAGACGGTTCGGAACGTAATTTGGACTCGTTTCTTCACGAAACCTGTTTGCTGGCAAAATTCAGATGTCATCTTTGAAAAATCATATCTCCCTCATATGATATCATTTTGGCTTAAATTTGGAGCGTTTATAGACCTGTGAGTCATGAATCCAACAAAATTGAGTTTGCATCAATTGGACTTTTGTAGCTCCAGATATTCAAGTTGGAATGACCGAAGGTCAACACTGACAGATTGCGAGATTTGACTTTGAAGGCTGCGATTTCCATGCTCTTCCTTATTTTATTTTCTTGTCTTATATTTCTAAAAAGGTATGGATGTTAGCTTTTTAATGCCACTGGAATCACTTCATTTCAACCTCTAGAGCTCACGCTCTGCACAAAACATTGACTGAAGGTCAAATCTGCCAATTATCTCCAATTTACTCCTTTTTGTATCTTTCATCCAAAATTGCCTTCAAAACATAAAACAAAGAATATCAAGGCATTTTATATATAAAACATAGGCAAAACACTAGTTAAATGTGGGTGAAACTATTGAATTATATGGTTGCATCAATATGTCATAAAGTTCTTTTATACTCACAAGCTTTTACAGAAGAGAAAAATTAATATCATGCAAATCAAGTCAAATGATAATTTAGCAAACCTATTTACAAAGTCTTTACTAGTTTCAACTTTCAAGATCTATAATATTGGAATGGGACATCTTAAAGATTCATCATAAGATATGTAATTTTGAGGTGAAGTTAATACAAATTGAACTTTTTTTCCTTCCCAATGAGTTTTACTTTGCAAGGTTTTAATGAGTCAATTTAACATTTTTCTTAATCCTGAAGTTCTCAAATATGGATCTTGAAGTATCTATATAAAACCTTCTATTAAATTCTAAAGTATTCAGAAATCACACAAGAATGTTATACTCCTTTTCCTTCGCTTAGGTTTTTTTCCATTGAGTTTTTCTTTTCAAGGTTTTAATGAGATATATTTTTAGTACATGGCTATTCAAGGAAAAATGTTATAAAATTTGTAATAATATATATTGAATGACCATTAGGGACCGACTCAATTGCATTATAGCACTTCATAATGTTACATTGAATGTTGTTGAAGAAAAAGAGAGAGTAAAAGACTAGTGTTTTTTAGTATTTCTATTAATGTTACGTGAATAAATATATAAATGGATTATATGTTGTGCAATGCCATCCCTAAATATTGTTAATATTGTTTTTTGAAATAATTTATGAAGATTTGAATAAGATGTGAGGAATAATTTATACATTTATATGCGACAAGAAATTTCTTTTAAATGGTGAGGATAATAAACCCAACTCAATAATGCGTATGTAGGCCAATAGACTATTTTTTGCAATCATATTAATAATCTTAATGTATTTGTTTGTATGCTTGTGTAGTCATGATAGATTGTCTTTATTTATTCTTTTTTATTACATCGGATATAATGTCTGTTTGGTATTATTGTGTTTTTAAAAAAAAACTACTTCTGATCTAAAAGAAATGTTTAATTAACACTTCTTTCGTTTTGAAAGCAAAAAATAATTGTCACTTTAAATACAATTTATTTTTAAAAAAAATAAGATGCTTCTACTTTTAATAGAAACAAGGTTACTTATTGTAAGATCCATTATTTTAAATAAAAATGACAACATTTCATTAATTATTTTAATGAATTATGAACACATCAACTAAAGATGCTAGTGCTAGTACTTAAATTCAAAAAAAAAAAATTCTATATTATTAATTATATTGAATTAATATGATGTGTACATATATTATTACACTATTAACCTTTTTCTTTTTAGTTTTTAAAACTTAAAAATAACTCTAATAAAAAACAAGTATATATGCATACATGTTGTCCAAAATTCACAAGTAAAGATTAGACAAATAAGAAAAATATGTTTAGTTTATAATCATGCGAAGATATAAAAACATTGTAACCATTACAAAAATATAGCATGAATACTAAACAAATATATAAATTTGCAAAAAATATATTTGTAATTATAATATAATATATTTGTAATTATAAATTTAGCATGAAAAACAATTCTAGCATGCAAACCAACAGAAATATTATAATTATAATATAAAACTACTTCATAATACATATTTGTTGATGTCCTTAGGAGATATCCATTCTTAAATTTTATTGTTGTCTAGATTGTTATTTGTTCTTAAAACTTTATTGCTCGTCACTTGGTGCAAAATGACTTTCTTTAGTAAGCTTTTCAAAATTCCAACAACTTCTTTTTGTTTAGGTACACTTTTAAATAAGATCCAAAGAAATTAAATGAATAATAGTTAATATCTCTCTACAAAGAACGAACCTAAGCTCTAGAGTAGAAAAAATGAATTAAAGAACAAGTTTTTAGGAAAACTAACAACAAAGAGAGAAAATAACTCAATAAAATTCTTTTATCCTATTCCACCAATTCAAGACATTTATTTATAGGACTTAGAAACTAAAACATTAATAATCATAATTCATGAGTTTTCATAATTCATGAATATTTTATTAATTATGATGAATGTTCATAATTCATGAATGTTTATAGTTCATGAATATCTAAAATATTCATAGTTAATGAATTACTTATAATGACATTCCTTTCGATCGTATAATCAATGTATTAATTTATGTACTAAGATATTTTAGGGATTAAAAAAAATTACTAATTAAACAAGAACTTAATAACAAATATTTTTCATTAACTAAACTCAAGCTCAAACTCATGAGCTCACAAGCCTCCTATCTAATTATCAAAGCTATTTTGGGTTTGGAATTTTTGTTATCCAAATGTATTTTAGAACAATTTCGCATTCACCTTTAATTAGTTTTTTAAAACATATTAATATTTCACGTTAAAGTATCCATGCTGAATCATAAAATTTAACATGATTTTAACCTCGATTGTGAGTGGTCCCTTACATATAATTTAGCCTTAAAAAACTAATTACATATTTTATAAACCAATTCCAACATATGCGTATAAGTTTAAGAGATTATAAATCATTTAATATAAATACAAATTAAGATATTTTTAATGTTTTAAATGATTATTTTATATATAAAAAACACTACAACTGAATTTGATCAAACACTATTTAACTATTTTTAGTATTCACTAGTTAGGTGGCCCGCGTTACGCTGCGGAATCACCTTTTATTTTCTTAAAAAAATATTATAAAAATTGAAGATCCAAGAGCGTTGGGTCTGGCTACAACATCGAACCCAAGAGTGTTGAGTGTGGCTGCAAAGCCAAACCCAACAATAATATTTATAATATTAATAATAATATTTAACTTGTCTGCCAAAATTTTTATTTTTTTAATATTTAAAAAAAATTATGGTTTTTCTTCGATAGTAATAATAGTTTTTTAAATTTTAATAATAATAATAATTTTAATTTTACACTTCAAATCAAATCTATGGTTGTTTTTCAATATTGATAATAATTTTTTTTTCAAATTTATTAATTATTTTATTAGTAATATTAATTATAATAAAAATAATAATATTTATAACACAAATAATAATATTTAGAAACATAAGATCCAAGAACCTTGGGTCCTGACGCCAGATCCAAGATCATTGAGTCCT
>Ga0325404_1003116_pt1 | contig 17734 bp, 10 predicted proteins | sample PopdelMetagenome_18_FD_205664 | JGI IMG/M metagenome (GOLD analysis project Ga0325404, IMG submission 205664) | Populus deltoides microbial communities from Bellville, Georgia, United States - Xylem-Control-R1 | ecosystem: Host-associated > Plants > Phyllosphere > Stem > Wood/Secondary xylem... | reverse complement strand
TTTATCAGTAAGCATATGCGGTGCACATATCAGCTGTTCGACAAGATATTTTCCACTAGTGAATTAAAAATTAAAAAAAAAAAGAACAAGAAAAACACTTATCATGCTTTTAAAGAAGTAACCAACAATAAGAAGCCTCAATTCTGGCTTTCGTTCATGTACTTTCAAATGCAAAAAAAATAAGAGAAGAAATGAAAACAAGTTATTAAATTTTAACCTGTAGAAGCCTCCCAATGGATCACTCCCTACACTGCCTGCCATGGCTACATTTAGGGCAGGGCCTCCTACGGATTTACAACCAAGCCTTGCCAGGGCTACCAGGCTGTTTGAAAGAGATCCACCAGCAGCTGCCTTGTAGCTGCAACCGTCCATGGCCCGCAAAACTCTACCCCTCTCCTCATGGTTCACAACCTTCCTTGTTCCCTTCTCTAATCCTAATCTTTTCAAAAATTCATCATCAACAGTGCCAGAGAAATCCACCTAAAGATACAAAGTGTCAGAAATAATAGATTCTCTCATCCCAGAATATAGAGAACAGAAAAGCATATAGGAAAGTTAAAGTAGAGATCAAAGAATCAAACATTTAGGAAGTCAAGAACAACTCAATATTGCCATGAAATAATACAACAACAATGCCGATGCATATTATAGCTAAAAAAAACACCATAACTACAGCAAAGATACACAAATTAACTTGTTTCAGAATCCTGGTAATGTGGTTGCTTCCATCATCTCTTATCAATACCGTATATTCAGTAATAGCAAGAAATGGCAAAGAATGCTTTACTAATAGAAATACAGAGTCATCCCGTATAAAACCTCAACCACCCCAAAAATTCATATTCTACCTACCACGCAACTATGTTTTCTCTTCTCTTCCATTTGCATTCATCAATTGTTTGATGTATAAGCAAAACAAAATTTGTTTAACAAATAACACGAAGCATAACCTTAAAAAAAATCATATCTTTATCTATCCACCAACATCTACTGAGCAACTAAACAAGGAGTAGAAACTAAAAGGAAACAAAATCCAAGAAAAGCAAAGAAGGAAAGAAAGAAATACCATAGCTTGACCAAGACCCAAAACATCCCATCTGTCAGGCAAAACAGAAGTTGGACTTACGCCCTCTATTTCTTCTTCTTCGTCATCTTGGCTTCCAGTCCCTAATTCTCTTTCAATGTTGGAAAGAGAAGAAATCCTAAAAGACCCACGTGAGATTTTGGCCACAGTATCAAGTTTAGAGGTCTGTATTGGTCCATAAGGAGAAGAAAGATTGGTTGGTGTGGTGTTGTGGGCATGTAGAGATAAAGGGTTGCGATAAAGAGAGAAAATAGGAGAAGGAGGAGTTGGTGGATGTCTGGTTAAGATGTGAGGATGAGGGATGGTTGGAGGAGAGACAAGAGAGAAAGATGACATTATTTTAAAAGCAAATAAATTTTTGATGAGTTTTTCTACTCCTGCTGCTATAGTATTATCGAGGGGTTTGTTGAGGATGGAGAAGAAGATGGGTTTATCTCCATCCACAGAAACCTTAAATCAAAAACCTTCTTCTCCCCCAAAACAATGAGGCACAGCCAAATTGGCGAAGACAAAAGATTATCCGTACGTATGTCTATCTTTAACCGCTTTGCCGGCCTCTTTCTCTCTCTCTCTTTCTTTTTTTTCCCCTATTAAATTCAGTAATTTGAAATTTCTTCCTCAGAGAAAATAGCGGAATTTTCATAAATGAAAAATCTTGAATGAATATTTATTGAATTAAAGCATTTCATATTTAATATATGAATAATTTTATATAAAGTTTGATAGTATGGTCAAATTAAAGGCATATAAAATAAAATTCAATTTGACAATAAAAATTTGAAATATATAATTAAATTGTTGTACGAAGACATGTTAAAAAAAACCTATTATTTATACTTGAGTAATATTTATAATAGAAAAGATCATATTGTAACATATGCTAAAAGGAATCTATTTTTTATTGTGGATTGTACAGCGCACTCCAAAGTAAAATATTGATGCTTTAGATTTTTTTTTTAAGTTGTCTTATTTTTTTAGTTGTTTTTTTATGCCTTTCCGGATTTTTTTCTTTCTTTGTTTTTTTAACAAATTTTTTTTGTTTAATTTAGTTTATTAATGTTAATTTTTTTTTTTTTAGTTATCAGACTTTCATGACACATTTTTTGGATTTAACGGGTTAACCTGGTTTGACAAGTTAACTCAGAATTTTTTTTTTTGCTTTTTTTACTTTTTAATTATTTTTTTTCGTTTAGTTTAGTTTGTTAATGTTAATTTTTTTCTATTTAGTTATCAGACTTTCATGACACATATCCCGAGTTTTACGGGTCAACCTGGTTTCACGGGTGAACCCAGTTAATTATGGGTTAACCCGTCAATTTTTATTTTTTTCATAAATTTTTTTTGTGTAATTTAGTTTGTTAATGTTAAATTTTTTCTTATTTAGTTCTCAGACTTTCATGACACAGATCCTAGGTTTAACTGGTTAACATGATTTGACGAGCTAACCCATGTTTTTTTATTTTTTTTCTTTTTAATTAATTTTTTTCGTTTAGTTCAGTTTGTTAATTTTTACTTTTTTTTATTTAGTTACCAGACATTCATGACACGGATCCTAGGTTTAACTGGTTAACCTGAATTTTTTTTTCTTTTTAATTTTTTTTTGTTTAGTTTAGTTTGTTAATATTAAATTTCTTTCTATTTAGTTTTTTTTCTTCTTAGAGGTTTTTTTCCTTTTATTTTTTTAATTAATTTTATTTGATTAATTTAGTTTATTAATATTAAATTTTTTTCTAAGTAGTTCTCGGCTGATGCCTTTAGTTTTTTTTTTGTTTTTTTTGTTGTTTTTATGCCTTTGACTGTGGACAGCACAGTGCAGTCCACAGTGCAAAGGCTGATGCCTTTTGTTTTTTTTAATTAATTTTTTTCATTTAATTTAAATTTTTAATGTTAAATTTTTTTTATTTAGTTATCAAACTTTCATGATACGGCTTCCAGATTTGACAGATTAACCTAGTTTGACGAGTTAACCCAGTTAATTCTGGGTTAACCCATTAATTTATTTTTTCCTTTTTAATTATCAAACTTTCACGATGCGAATTCAAGATATGACGAGTTAACCTGGTTTGAAGGGTCAACCCAGTTAATTCATATTTTTTTTCTTTTTCTTCATTAGTTTTTTTCTTCCCATTGGTTTTTTTTCTTTGTTTTTTCTTTTTAACTAATCTATTTAATTATCACACTTTTATGACACGACCTTACAGTCAGACCCACGTCCAATGCTATTGGGTCTGGTATTGCAGTCCAAACACTTTTATGCTAAGGGTTAACCCAATTTTAATGTTATTATTAATATTATAAATATTACTCTTGGGTCAGGCGTTGCAACCAAACGTAAGACTCTTGAGTATAACTTTACAAAAAAACCTAACACTTTTAGATCTTGGCTTTTTTTAAATGCAAAAAATAATTGACCCGCGGCATCGCGCGGGGCATGTAACTAGTTATCTCTAGACATGATCTTAGGGGAAAGAATAAAGGATTGAGAATAACTCATGATTTTAGAGAAATAAATGATGAGAATAACTAGTTTGTTTTAAAGATATTTATGATGTTGGAGATGTAGCAATAACTAGCTTATTATTGTGATTTTGATAAAAAAAAATGAATGTGAAAAAATAATATCTAAATTATTTGAAACTTTTTAACATAGTTATGTAATTCAGTATAATAATTTAAATTTGAAAAATCTCAACTTGAGTATTTGCTTAGTCCAAGTTTGTTCAATCTAGTATTAATAATACTTTTTTAGGAAATTTTATCCTTAATCATAATAAATTTTCTTCAGATCCTTTATTATTTTCAATAAAAATTAACATAGTAAAACACGAGTTTACATTGATAATCAGTATTATTGTGTGCATATTCAGATATTTATTTATTTGGAGTTACATTCAATTTTTCTAAGGATTTCCCCCCAACTCACAATGATTTTCTTTTTAAGGCCTTGTTTGTTTTCAGGAAAATATTTTCCTCACTTTTCTATGTTTGGTAAACTTATGAAAAGTTAGTCAAAGGAAAAGTTAAACTTTAATGCTTGGAAAGTGTTTTTCTTTTCTTATCCTTGAAAAACATTTTCCTTTCTTTACAAAGAAACATTTCATTTTGACTTACGAATATTGGAACAAAATCTCTCCCTCTCTCTGTCTCAAATAGTTTTACTGGAAATCTCTACAACTTTTATATAGTTGTTGCAAATCTCTCTCTCTCTCAAATCTCTTTACTGGAACAAAAAATCATCATAATAATTTTTTTTATTCTTTATTATCTGCAACAATCTCCATTGAAGCATTGAATCATCTTATTTCAGGTAACCATTTTCCTCAAATGTCTCTCTATCATCTGCCTTTTGTTTTCCTCTTCTTTGTTTGGATTTATAGTGGTGATTATGGCATAAATCTTATAATCTTGTTAATTTATTGTGTTTTTCATGTTTTGTTTGGTTTTGGGGGAAAAAAACTTACAATCTCATGCTCTATTTTGTATAGGATCTCAAGATCTTGCTTGTTAATTTGCTTGTTGATTCAATCTTAGATGCTTATAAGAAATTGAACGACCTTTGCTTTTAAAAATCTTAGATGCTATTGTTTGAAATTATTTATGCGATGGACTCTCCATGTCTTTGAAAATTACTAGGTGCTCTAATGAATGCAAGTAAGACAGTCCGTCAACAATTTCTATCGTAATTTTAAGCTTAATTTCCCATAAAAGTACTCATTCTGGTTTCTCTGTACCAGGAGAAACATATGTGTTAGGAGCAAAAATAAGGTTATACAATGTTGAGATTAATATTATAGTATATAACTCCAGATTAAGAATAATTGATTTTCTCTTTATTGGAAAATAAATGGTAGTTTATGAAAAATAGTTGGTAGTCTAAAAGCTCTTTTTTTTTTCATGTATTCATTGACAAAGATCTTCTCTTCATTTTTAAGATAAAAAACTCAAAAGCTTTACAATTCGGATGAGACACCCTTTTCAATAAACTAATCTCGGTCTATACCAATAAGTAATGGTAAGTAAGAGCACAAACAGTTTGTTACCATGAAATTGTAAAGGGATTGAGTGAATTTTGCAAGAAAATTATATTTTCAAACCATAAAATATAAGGATTGAGTACTCTCACCATATTATGGTATTGAGCCTTACTGTTTACATATGTGTGCACATTAGCTACTGCCAAACTTTACCACCAACTTGACCATTCAGTATCTCCTGTCAAACTAGTAATCCACTTTAAGGCCTTGTTTGTTTAGGGAATCAAATATCATTACAATAATTATGATACATTATCAACTCCTCTTATTTCTAACTTTTTAATTTATAATGTGTCGGTTTGATCATAATTTCTTGTATTGATTGTGTAAGTATTTGATATGCTTTTTGAATGTTTATTTCTCTGAAATTTTTAGGTTTCGTTATCAGAAAACTTCACTTTCTTATTATGGATAGTAAGATTATTCATGCAGCATGTATAAGAGCAATTGTAACTGTTATAGCTGTAGGGGTAGCTATTATTGAACGAGAAAGAAATATAATTTATATACCAAGAGAACCACGTATAAATGCAATTAAGCTATATTGATAGCATTTTGAATTGAAATGATAGATATTGCGTCAAGCAAATTCGTATGAAACCAATTATATTATATAATTTGTGTGATGTTCTCACAAGTCGTGACCTATTACGATCAACTTAAAATGTATCTATTAGGAAGCAAGTAATTGTGTTCTTATAAATTATAGGCTGAAACCAAAGATTTTGTTTTATTAGTGGTATATACTATAGGTCTGTTGAAACTATCCATCGTTACTTTAGAATTGTATTAAAGCAGTTCTTAAGTTATATAAACACCTTATTAAAGACCTAAGGGATACAGTTCCCGCGGAGATAATGAATAATCACAGATTCTATCCTTATTTTAAGGTATGAGAACAATACTAATATTTTTATACATTAATTAATTATGTCTAGAAGAAAAGGTTATAAATTATTTTTTCATGTTTATATAGGATTGTGTGGGAGCAATTGATGGTACTCATGTTCCTATTAATGTTCCAATTGAAATTCAAGAAAAGTTTCGAGGTTGAAAAGAGGGAACAACACAAAATGTTTTAGTAGCTATAACTTTTGATTTGAAGTTTATATACATTTTAGCTCGATGGGAAGGAAGTGCACACAATTCCCGGGTTTTAGGTGATGCACTATCAAGATCTAGTAGTCTAAAAATTCCAGAAGATATAAATTAAATATTTATTATATGTAATAAACATATAAATTGTCTAATTAGATAAAGATAGTAATAGGTTTTATTTTTTATTTGTAGGGAAATATTATCTTGGTGATGCTGGTTACGGTATTTGAAAAGAAATTATTTTTACTTTACATAGAGTAGTTCGATACCACTGGAACGAGTTTACAGAACATTCACCAGAAAAATGAAAATGAGTTATTTAATTTTCGACACTCTTCATTGAGAATCGCTATTGAGCGAGGGTTTGGTATTTTTAAGAGTCGTTTTAGATCAATTGATGGAAAACCTTTTTGATCTTATGAAACACAAGTGAATGTTGTGCTTTCATGTTGTATTATTCATAATCACATAATGAGAATTGATCCTTATGACTTTTTTATTGAACAAATATGTTTGGAAAGGGAACCAATTAGAAGAACAATCAACTTAAGCCAATGGGAGGGGAGAGAAGAGAATAGGGAGTGGATAACAAAAGGAAAAATGATTGCATCAACCATATGGAATGATTATAACACTAAAAAAAACTAGTAATTGAGTGTTAATTATATGTGTTTGTTTTTATTATGTGTTTTTTGAGTTTGTATTATTTTTGTTATATATTTGGATTGCTTGTTGACTTTATTATAATTTATTATGTATTTCATGTATTCTCTTTTAAATATTAATTGTATTTTTTTATATATAAAATTAATTCAATCTAAATATTGTATGATTTTATTTTGTATAAATTTGTGATTTTTTTATACAAATGAGTACCACGAAAAATGAAAAATACAAGGGAAGCACTCCACATGGTCTAAGCCTATGTTTCATATGCTACTTGAGATATGAGTCGAGGAGGCACTTAAAAGAAACAAGCTTTCTTCCACCTTTAAAGCAAAATCTTTTGTTAAGGTGACTACATAAATTAGTAAAAAATTTAAAGTGCAATGCGAGCCTAAACATGTGGACAATCATCTCAAAACTGTGAAAAAAGAATGAGAAATAATAACCAAACTTAAAAATAAAAGTGGTTTTGGTTGGGAAGATTGTTTGAAGATGATTATGATTTCGAAAGATTTATATAATGAAGAAGTAAATGTATGATAAATAGTATACTCTTTGTAATTTTTATATTTACTTTTGCTTCCAAAACTTTATACAAGGAATTAAAAATTGCATAATCTAATCTTTATGAACAAGCACATCCCAATCATGACAAGTATCTCAACAAAAAAACTTGATATGTATGAAGCAATGACAATTGTTGTTGAAAAAGACATGGCAATCGGAAATTATGCCAAATCATATGCTGATATCAACCTGGAAGAGAACACTAAAATACAGTCTATTTCAATTGAAAATGAAGGGGAATATGAAGAAACTTCAAAATATAAAGAGATATCTTTTTCTAGTGCACAAAAAAGGCAACATGGGAAGAGAAATCGAATGTATAAAGATGATGGTGTTGAAAAGTTATCTAAAAAAATTAGAGATGCAGCGTTTGCAATTTAAAACCTAAGCAAAAATCAACTTGGTGTTAATGAGCTATATACAGAAGTGATGAAAATTGAAGGCTTTACGGAGACCACTCTTGGTGGTGATTTTGATCACTTGATCCAAAATGAAATGTTGGCAAAAACATTTATGGCAAAAAAAAAATGGTAATTTGAGGAAAATTTGGGTCAAAATTTTATGAACCAACACTATTATAGGTCTAATTGCTAAGATGATTTTACTATGATAAGAAAATCTATGTTTATTATTTGACAAGTATATTTACCTGTTTTATTTCGTCTAGTATGTTTATGATTGTTAATGTGAACTAATATGTATGTGTATAACATCAAAACATAATATTTATGCATGACAATGTTTGATGTAAGATGTTTATATTTATTTCCTAATGCTTAATTGATATATATTAAAGGGATAATAGTCCATACATTAAAAAAAAACAATCTTTATCCAAAAAAAACCCATCAAAATATTTTTGTATCTATTTATCTCTAAAACAAATATGCACACCAAAAAAACCCAAATATCTAACTCTTTCTTAATACTATTAACTAATTTGACTTTCTTAATACTGCCAAAAATTTATTTTGAGTGTTTAGAAATGAAAAAAATATTAACAGGTTTTACTTAAAAAATATTTCACAAGGTTATATATCTATAATATTATATTTAAAATATTTAAAATAAATATATAGTTATATTTTATAAAATAAGTTATATATAAATATATGATATAATAAAATCATTATACTTTTTAGATCTCATTCTTTTATTGTAAGTTATTAAATATTTATATTTAATATTCTATATATATATGAGATAAACTTTTTAAAAAATAAAATATTAAAACATTAATAAGTTATTTTTCAGCCTATTTTTCATTACATAACCAAACAATAGAAATTGTTTTCCAACTTATTTTTCATAATACTACCAAACGTAATAAATAATTCACTTTTCAAAAATTCATTTTCCAAAGTAACCACTTTTCAAAAAAACTACTTTACAACAAACAAACGAGTAAATAGTTATTTTACACGATTGGAACTTACTTAATTTACCAAGGAGTTTACTACGAGACAGACATTTCACGTACTAATTTATTATTTTATCTTGTCTGAAATTATACTGATATTACCGGGGATTTTCTCCCCTAATCATAAAATTTTTCCTCATAATTTATTGTTTTTGAGTTGAGAATTACTTTTTTTAGGCATTGCTTTACAATTTTAGATCAAGGTTTAATACTAGTTATTTACTTGAGCGATGCTACATGATAGTTTTTAAATATATTTTTATTCAATTATTTTATAATTAAAATGGATGGTTGTATGAAACAATACTATTTAAATTCTTAAAAACCATTTTATTAAACAAATTATTCCTTTTTTATTTTTACATTTTTCTACCAAGTTTTTTTCATTAGTAATTTCTTTATTAAAAATAAACAAATTATAATAAACATTTTTACAAAATTGAATAATTTAAAATAAAAATGAAAAAAGTAGCTCTTTAATCTAAACTACAAATCTTATTAATGAATTCTTTTTTTTAATGAAAATACTTTTTTTATAATAAGTATTATTTTATAAATCAAAAACTTTTTATGATCTTAAGAGCAAGTTTTAACAAAACAAAATAAAAATCATGTCTCGATATTTTATAAGCAATTTAAGGAAAAATAATTAATCTAAGAAAATCTTATAAAAAATTTATAATAAAAAATAACAAAATATCAATCTTGTTTTTATTTTGTTATCTTTTATTCATGATCACAAGCTTAAAAATGTTTACATATTAGATTCATATATGATAATTAATGAAATGATTGATAATATTATATATAAAAAATATAATAATATTATTTGAAAACAAAGGAAAAATCAATTGATATTTAATGGAATAATATTTTAAATATAATTTTATTATAATAAATTTTAAGTAAAATTAAAAAAATAAAGAAATGTATAAGAAAAGTCTAAATGCTTGGGTTTACATGCTTGTTCTAATGCCAAAAAGCCTTGGCGCATGTGAGTTTGCAAGACTTATCTCTTACAAATGGCCTTCTTGCATTTTCTTCTTATTTAACAAGGAAGGTAACATGTAATATGCCCTAATTTTTTAAAAATAAATAGATGATGTATTATTTACATTAAGAGATGATGTATCATCTATCTATCGGTAAAGATTCTGATTATTAGAATCTTTACTGATTATTAGAATTGACTAAAAAATCAGGCTATGAGTTTTAGAACTCTAAAAACCTATTTTAACCATTTTACTTGAATAACATCCAAAAAAAACCTTAAACACCTAAATAAATTTATTTTCATTCTCCAAATATTGCTAAATTTGATAAAAAAAAAACCTCGAATTTAAACTAAATAAAAAATATTTTTTGAATCTTGATCTATTTTTTGACAAGATGAAAGTTGAAAACATCTTAATAATATTTTTCTTATAAAAAAAACTTAATAACACTCAAATAAACTTATATGGATAATCAATTACTTTTTCTCTCCTCCCCAATTTACTAATAATTCTTTCTACATTTTCTAAAAACTCAAGACTAAAATATAAAATCAATAAAGTTTAAAATCTAAATGTAAAACTCTAAACTAAAGGTATTAAAAATATATAAATGAAAAAAAATTGGATGAAAATGATTGTTTTTGGGTGATCTAAAAAAGGCCCTTTTAGCTTCTTTTTTTTGGGTTTTTTATTCTTTTAATTTTTTAAACACAATAAAGGTAATTCTTGTTTCATGAAATTGAATTTAATTATAAAATTTATCAAATACATTAACTTATCAATAAAATGTAAAGAAAAGAAATAAAGTATCATAAATATAATATAAAAGAATAAAATTAAAAAAAATAAAGTTCAATAACTAAAATAAAAAATTTAAAACACTATTAATTACATAGTTTTGTTAACAAATAAACAATTAAATAGGAGAATGTGTCTTATAAGCCATAATAAAAAGCTAAATTGTATCACTTGAATGTGTAAAGCGTGTTTGATATTATAGTAATGATTGTTTTTTTAAAATATTTTTGTTTAGAAATTTATTAAAATAATATTTTTTTGTTTTTTAAAATTTATTTTTGATATTAATATGTTAAAATAAAAAAACTTTAAATTAATTTATTTTTTAAAAACACTGTTTTTACTCGGTGCCAAACTAGCTCGAAATTTCCATGAAAGTGAGAGCTGCGGTCATGGATTAGCTAAGAATCTCTCACGAGGCCCGCTCCAGCCCATTAAATTACTTATCCACTGCATTGTTTTTAACTGTTTTGAGTACAGATATATCCAAGTCACCCGTACACAGATGCCAAATATATGGTTTGATCAAGTTGACAACCCACGTGTATGGTTCAGATTCAAAGGAAGCAAAGGAGCAGCATAGACACACATGTAGCCAATCCTGTCTTTCGAATCACAAAACCAAGAATCATCAATTGAAGAGAACATTTATTTACGAAAATTTGAGGTACGTGATCTCTCTTATCACAATTCAATTGTAATGGTAATGGTGCTCACGATTTTCTTTCTAGAAGAGTAAAATTCTTTTGATCATAATTAAAATTGCATTTCCTCATTCTTTTCCCCTTAGATTTTAAAATTATTTGCCTTTCAGTGTTGGATTCAAAAAAGAAAAGAGCGAGTGGTAGATCTCTACTAAGCAATTCGAATTTCATTATTTTCGAGTAGAAATGATATTTTGGTTTGATTAGGGTTTTGTTGATCTCATTTTATTAATTGTTTTTCTCTACTGAATTTGAATTAGATTTAATTTATTATTGATTTGTTTCAGTAGAAATGGAGCAGGCCGAACTGACTACAGAGCAGGTTGGTGGTGATCTCATTTCTTTTTTAGGCATTTCTTACATGCTTATTATTATTATTATAATTATTTTTTTAAATAGGTTCTTAAGAGGGATATCCCATGGGAGACTTACATGATGACAAAGCTAATCTCTGGGACGGATCTTCAACTGTTGAGGCGTTATGATAATAGACCGGAAAGTTACAGGGCACAATTGTTAGATGATGTATTCAAACCAAATCACTCTGTTCTGTTCTGTTCTGTTCTGTTCTGTTCTGTGTGTATTTGTTTGGACTTGAATGTTTTTTTAACTCTATCCTTTATATTCAAACCATGGCAGGATGGCCCAGCTTATGTTCGGGTTTTTGTTACCATTTTACGTGACATTTTTAAGGAAGAAACAGTCGAATATGTTCTGGCTTTGATTGATGAAATGCTTGCAGGTATTAATTCATGTTTGCTTATATTTCTGTCCTGCCTGTCATTATATGTTTCTTTTAGCACTTCAGCTTATTTTTCATTTCTTCTGGCAGCAAACCCGAAAAGAGCCAGATTGTTCCATGATAAGTCTCTTGCAAATGATGATCCTTATGAACCTTTCCTAAGTTGAGTACTTTGTTTATATAGTTTCTTTCATTGTAATTGTTCAGGTCAAGTTTCCCTTTCTTTTTTTTTCCTTAGCTTTCTGCTAAACAACTTCCATTTGGTGCATCCTGTTTAGGGTTGTTGTGGAATCACAAAGTCTTGGGCTCTGTTTTTTTCTTTGTTAATGGATAAAGGAAGAAATGTATTAGAGAGAGATAGAGAAGAATGTAAATAAACAGATTGGAAAGTAAGTCATCCTCTAAAATGAAAAAGAAAAAGGAACACCTTTGAAATTAAAGGAGCTATCCATTTCTGATGTGTCAGCTTGACACACCCTCCTAAAAGCCTCTAAGCATTGCGCAAAATCTTCATTACTTGCAATTTGGCCAATTGTTTTTGTATTTCACTAGAGTTTAGTTTCATTTGCTTCCAACTTAACTTACGAAACAGTTAACTCCGCAACTTCTAGTTTTTTTTTTTTTTTGAGAGTGACTATTATGATGTTAGTATAGATGCTAAGCCTTCGCGGCAAACTCATAATTATGATGACAATTGTGAATTGAAAATTTTGACGGTTGTGCCTGTTTGCTCATGAAACTAGGCTTAAAAGTAATATTTGATTTATTCTAGTTGTTCATCAACATATAGATCCTAAGCCTTTTTGTTTGACTTTCAATGTAGTTACTTATTTTATCTTGTCAAAACAATGAAAACTAAAACAAACTGCAATTTGGTCCACTTTCAGATTGCTTTGGAAAGGTAACTGGTTCATACAAGAAAAGAGCTGCAAGATACTTGCTTTGATTGTAAGGTATTGGCAAGATGATCCTCTATCGTTATAAAATGAAGTTTCAAGAAATTAGTCACGTTGATTTCTTCATAACACAACATGGTAACTCGGTATTTTTTGTGTTTGGTTTAGTGCTAGGCCAAAAACTCAAGATGGCCTTCTTTCAAATGGAGAGGCCTCAAATTCGAAGAGCAAAATTACGTGCATTGATGATGTGCTGAAGGGATTGGTTGAATGGCTTTGTGCCCAGGTTGGCATACTGGTTTTAGAAAATAATTAGTAGGTTTTAGTTTAAATGATACTCATTGTCACCCTTCACTCTTGAACTGTAATGTCATTTAGCTGAAGAAGCCTTCACATCCTAGTCGTTCCATTCCAACTGCAATTAGTTGTCTAGCAACATTGCTTAAGGAGCCTGTGGTCAGATCTTTGTTTGTATGGTTAGATGGCGTGAAGTTGCTGATTCCATCAATTTGTCCAGCATCTACTCAGCAATCCATTCAGGTAACCTTTATCACACTTTGCACTCTCTCTACACTGGCTTAAATTCTGTTATCTGACAGGCTGGATGAGCATTGGATACAGCTTGTGGTTTTTTTCATGCAAGCTTTAAATTCTAGAACTCATTAACAAGTTGCCGTTCATTTTATTGATAGCCTTTTCTCTTTGTCACAGCTTCTTTATGAAACAAGTCTCTGTGTCTGGCTACTGTCTTACTATGAACCTGCAATTGAGTACTTGGCTACTTCAAGAACCTTGCCGCGACTAGTTGATGTTGTGAAGAGTTCCACAAAAGAGAAGGTGAGGTTGATTCTTTACATATTTTCAAGTAAATACGATTTGTTGCACTTGTGTATTTATCAACTTTCTTCATGTTGCATTTTCTGGACATTAAGAATTTTCTGTTGTGGGTTGATCAGTCACAAGAAGCAATCTGCACATGCTCTATTGCTTGACAGATTTTATCCCTGCCATTTTTTGGCAGTTTACTATGTTTACTTCCCTATACAGAGAACATATGCTAGGATTTATCTGATTTTATCAAATTGTTTCTGTTGGTTTCTGCTAGGTTGTCAGAGTGGTTGTCTTGACCTTTAAAAACTTGCTTTCCAAAGGTGCATTTGGTGCTCAGATGGTAGACCTTGGATTGCCACAAATTGTTCAAAATTTGAAAGCACAAGCATGGAGTGATGAGGTAAGAGAAGCAGAAAGTTTAACTCCTTCCATTTGATTATTAATTTTGTTTTGAGGATATATGGAATACAGAATTTAAGGAAATGATGGAGTATTATTCCTTCATTACCTTCCTGGATGCTGGTCTACTCCCTATCTTCCATACAAAAATGTGCAATACAAACGTACTAAAATTCTTCATTCTGTTCATTTTTTTTTGGTAATAAGGGGCTTTCAGTAATTTTATTCTTATATATCCTTTCTCATTCTTTTCAGTTAGGCATTTCGGTAATTCTTATCTTTATTATTGCTGGTCTTTAATTGTTAATTTGTGATCACAAGTTAAATGCTCAAATTCTAGTGATTGTAACTTAATCTATTGGTAACCATCAGTTTGGATTGGCTACACAATCTGACAACTGTTTGCAGTTATATATGGGGATGGATGTGTTTGAATGCTTTTAAAATGTTCTTTCAGCACTCTCTATTTCTGTGGAATAACTTGAGTCATACTACTCCTTAACTTCGGTACTATGTTTCATGTAGTACAGTGTCTTTCTGCTGCAGTAGAAAGCTTTTTAGAAGGGTTACAGTAGCTATACCAAAGTGTTGTCATGTTCCTGGGTACTGTTTAAGTGCTTACTCTTGTAACCATAGCAGTTAAGAGGAAAATAACTCGTGTTTTATTTCTTTTTCAGATTTTTTACTTTTTAATTAAGTCTTTGAATTATTTTTTCCTGGTGAATTGGATTTTTTTATAGTAGTCCTTTATTTCTGAGACTTTATTATTCCTCAACTCTCTCATCTTCAAGAAATCTTTTAGTAGATGTGAATTTGATGATTATTCTTTGAAATTTTTATTCAAGCATGTTGATATTTGGTAGAAATGTGGTGATTTATTTACTTAAATCATTGCTGACTGGTGTTATTTACCTTAGGATTAAATTGATCCCTTTTGTTTGCCCTTGCGCTATCACTTCCTCCCTTTTCTCTATTTCTATGCATGTGCGTTGGGAATTTTGAACTGAACCAGTATACTTCATTCTACTGCTCGAGTTGCATTTTATTTAAAAAAATATCGAGATTCTATCCCGTGGCTTCTTAGTTTAGATGTATGTGTCATGAAGTTTATCACAAGAGATTCTGTTACTTGTAGAGTTTATCAAAATGATTGTGATTTGAATTATGCCTATAATCTTGTACTTCTTTTTTTAACTAGTTTTGTCTTGGATGGCTTTGAATTTGTCCCAGGACCTACTGGAGGCTCTGAACCAACTAGAAGAGGGGTTAAAGGATAACATTAAGAAATTGAGTTCTTTTGACAAGTACAAGCAAGAAGTTCTCCTCGGCCATCTTGATTGGTCTCCTATGCACAAAGATCCTGCTTTCTGGCGTGAAAATATAACTAATTTTGAAGAGAATGATTTCCAGGTACTTGTTTTCATCTTCTCATACCTTAATTAAGCACTTTGATGAGCTTCACAAGAAGTATATGATAGATGGAAACAATCATAATTTTCTTGTGGCCTTTCTTTAAATGCACAAATTTCTTGAATCTTGTGTGGTTCTTGTCCATTGGCTTTGGGGTTTATGTCATTTCTGTGTAATTTGAAAGAGGTGTCTACTGACAAGAGCCTGGCGATCTAAGATGGGTTTAGGGGATCGACCTGTGTTAAAAACTTGTATTTTAAGATTTGAAACCCACATTTCTATTTTACTCTCAGATATAAAAAAAATCCCTGTTGCATTACCATATTAAAGAAAAGAAAATTTGTAAAATGGATTCATGATTACAATACACAAGCCCATAGCCTTGCAATTTAGAGTGTAGCTATTATTCCCGTGTAGCATGTCCACTCTATTCTCTAAAATAAATTGGAAATAGCCAAGATTGGTATTAGCAAGAATAAAGTACAAGGAAAGTTTTTGATCTCCTCTCCATTATTGAATTAACATGTATGAAGATTGCTGCCAATTGAAAGCAAGTGTAGTGAGAGCATCCCTCCCTCACTGAGGCTTGCATGTGTTGTTCTCTCTGAAAAGCATTCAAACTTGGAAGGGTACAGCGTACAAGTTGTAAAATTATTATCATTCACCGAGTCTTGATGAAGCCTGCTCTTTGATCATTAAGCTTACTGTTTTTTTCTGTTTGTTTTTTTTTTTAAGAAAAGAATAATATACCATGATCAATGCTTTAGCTTGAGGAAATCACCTTGCCTTCTTCCTTTTTTTTTTAATTATTGTTTTTATATATTTGGACTTTACACTTGAATTTCTTATCTGCATTTTGCACCTGGATCCTTGGGTTTCTTTTAGTTATTGAAAATCAGCAAGGAAAAGGACAAACCCACCATAACTGTTAAATCGTAAGGATCCCCAGATGGTCCTTGCATTGATTCTGTATATTTATTTTGGGGTTCAAAAGTTGAACTCCTTGTAGGCTAACTCTAAAATTTTAAATACCCCCCTAGCGACCAAACTAATTTGAGTCTCTATTACAATTGGGATTGAGCCACTAGTAGCATCAGTGTTAAGTTCCTCAGGTAAATGTATAGTTGATACAGACTCTTCTTGCTTGAATGTGATTGTATTCTAAATCCATTTCTTAGTTTTGCTCAGTAACAGATAAGTCACCTCTCTATTGCAAGTTCCAAACATGGGACTATATAGATTGTATGATAGGTTTTGTTCCATGTGATTTGAAGGCAGGAAAAATGTGCTTCAAAATCATGAAACTACAGAACAAAAGAAAACCAGTATATTAATTATTGTTTTTTGATTATTTCTCTTAAAATATGGAACCACTGCTGTGCTTATATGCCTTCTGATACAGATTCTGAGGGTCCTCATCACAATTTTGGACACATCCAATGATCCAAGAGCTCTGGCTGTTGCTTGCTTTGATCTCTCGCAGTTTATCCAGCACCATCCTGCTGGGAGGGTCATAGTGACGGATCTTAAGACCAAGGAAAGGGTGATGAAACTGATGAACCATGAAAATGCTGAAGTTACCAAAAATGCTCTCCTCTGTATCCAAAGGCTCTTTCTAGGTGCGAAGTATGCAAGCTTTCTGCAGGTCTGATTCTCTCCTCGTGAGGCATCCAATTACACCGTATGGTTGTACATCACCTGCTTCCGGACTGCTTCCATGAGCAGATACTGAACTCTGCGCCTTTTATTTTTATTAGATGTTGGAAAACTGCGAAGAATTAATTTATTCTACCGAAGGAGACTTTGAGACTCGGAAGAGAATAATTGTATCATGTTTTGTTTTGGGTGTATATACATTTCAAGAGTTTGTTAATCGATCAATAATGTATGAATACTTGATTCAGGGAGTTGCACACAAATATCTTTCTTTGTATCTCTGGTTCTGTGGATGCATGCTTTCTGTGGATTTGGTCTAAAAATTGGCATTAACCGAAAGCGGCAGAAGGTTTTTCGCACTAGAAGTCCGGTGCCAGATTTGTCTGTCTTGTATGATGATTTTCTTGGCCACAAGTAAGGAGGGTTTTGTGGTG
>Ga0325404_1003112_pt1 | contig 17736 bp, 11 predicted proteins | sample PopdelMetagenome_18_FD_205664 | JGI IMG/M metagenome (GOLD analysis project Ga0325404, IMG submission 205664) | Populus deltoides microbial communities from Bellville, Georgia, United States - Xylem-Control-R1 | ecosystem: Host-associated > Plants > Phyllosphere > Stem > Wood/Secondary xylem... | reverse complement strand
TCCCTATACATCTACCGTTCGAGGCAAAAGCTGGAGGACCGGTCTAATATAGATGGATGTACCCATTCGAACGGTTAGATATTACAGTTGCAATGTAATTCATATATAAAAGTATTTTATATGTTTTTCTTAATTGAAAATACTTGATTAATATTTCAATGCAGGTACTTGTTTAATCTCAAGAAAAAGGTTAAGAACAAGGCGCATGTTGAGGTTTTGATATGTGAGGCCTATATTGTTTAGGAGATCTCAACATTTATCTCATACTATTTCGAACCTCATCTGAGAACGAGAATCAATCGCGTTCCACGGCATGATGATGGCGGTGAAGTGGCTTTTAGTGGGAACTTGTCAATATTCTCCAATACTGGACAACCCACACCTAAAAATGTCGTAAGAGGAAGATGTTTGTCGGAAATAGAGTTCAAACAAGCACACAACTATGTTCTACTTAACTGTGATGAGTTGAGACCTTTTATTCAGTAAGTTTATATATGTGTAATACTAATTAAACTTTGTGAGTAATATACTGCTAATTATATATTGTAATATCATACACTCATTATCACTTGCAGGCAACATCGACAATATTTGCTCTCCAACAACTCACAGCTGACCGAATCCCAAATCTTTCAATTACAAGATGAGCAGTTTGCCACATGGTTTCGAACATATGTAAGCACTATCACAAACTCATTCTAACTTGCAAAATTACTGTACGTATGCATGTCATTATGAGATTCTCGTTCATTTACTGTTTATTGATGTACATTACATACAAGGTTTATCAAATGGGAAGGAGTGCGCCTAAGTCATTGTCTTCACTAAGCCTGGGGCCTGAAAGAAAATGTAAGTGCTACAACGGGTATTTTGTCAATGGATATGTTTTCCATACTGAAGAATACGGGCAAGGAAAAAAGACATACAACAACGGTGTTTGTGTTACGGATCCACTAGTAGTGAGTTAGAAGTTGACTACTATGGTAGATTAGAAGAGTTTGTGCAGAATAGAGTGTTTTTATTCAAATGCAATTGGTATGACACGACTGACAGAGGAATCAGAATTGATCCGCACTATGGTCTAGTCGAAATCAACTCAAAAGTTAGACTTTGCAACATAAACTATGGCTTTGTTTTCGCAAAGCAATGTCAACAAGTTTATTACACATACACCCTTTGATTTAGAAAGGATCGATCAAGAGTGGATTGGTTGTCCGTTTTAAAAACAAAACCCTGGGGTCGTGTCGAGGTTGCTCAGGATGAGAACGAAGACACAAGTGTGCAAGATGAAGTTTTTCAAGTTAGTGAGTTGGTTGAACCATATTGAGTTGCTCATTCGATTGAATTGGAAGAAAATTCAAATTTTCATGTTTTCGATGAGTCTTGTTGATGTTGACACAGAGGAGTTGAATTTTGTTTTGAGCTCTAGCGGACAAGCAATGTCGATAAAGAAGATGATATCCATATTGAAGATTGTGATGAAGGTGATGACAATTCAATTGATGACGAAGAAGAAGAAAATTCTAACTAACTACCAAAATAAAGCCCTGTGTAAAGCCCTTTTTTCATGTAATTTAGATTATGGATGATATATTTTGTAACACGAAATATTTATTACTTGAAATAATTACTTGAAATAATTATAGATCATGGATGATATATTTTGTAACACGAAATAATTACTTGAAATGTCACAATCACCGACGTCCATACCGACGGATATAAGTCCGTCGGCATTTCACAGAGAATTCGAAAATAATTACTTGAAATGCCACAATCACCGACGTCCATACCGACGAGTGTAAGTCCGTCGGCATTTCATAGAGAGTTCTAAAATAATTACTTGAAATGCCACAATCACTGACCCTAATACCGACGGATTAAGTCCATCGGCATTTCATAGAGAGTTTGAAAATAATTACTTGAAATGCCACAATCACCGACCTTAATATTTATTACTTGAAATAATTACTTGAAATGCCACCATCACAAAATAATTACTTGAAATAATTATATATCATGGATGATATATTTTGTAACACGAAATAATTACTTGAAATGCCACAATCATCGACGTCCATACCGACGGATATAAGTCCGTCGGCATTTCACAGAGAGTTCGAAAATAATTACTTGAAATGCCACAATCACCGATGTCCATACCGACCGACGAATATAAGTCCGTCGGCATTTCAAAAAGAGTTCGAAAATAATTACTTGAAATGCCATAATCACCGACCCTAATACCGACGGATTAAGTCCGTCGGCATTTCATAGAGAGTTCAAAAATAATTACTTGAAATACCACAATCAACGACATCAATACTGATGGATATACGTCCGTCAGTAGGTTGTCGATGGGTCAATTTTACCAACACAATTACCGACGGATGGCGCGAATTCCAAAGGGTTGTGCATTAAATGCATCTTTAACCGTGTCATCTTACCGACAGAATTACCGACGGACCACGAAAAATATGGAAGGTCATTAAAAATTTTGGTGCGAAATTCAAAACTTAACGATGGATTTTTGACACTTCACTGACGGAATAAATTAAAATATAATTAATTCTATATCCGTCGGTAAAACTGCCATATAAGTTCCAGCAACTGCCCCTTCAGTTCACTTTTTCTTCTCTTAAATTTTTCACCTTAAATTTCGATTCTTTTCCTCTTCGTTCTTCAAATTTTTCACCTACAATCTCTAGCAAGTTTTCTTATGAATCTTCATCAATTTAAAAGGTATGTGTTTCTTCTATTTCATTTTACTTTAAGGGTTTTTTTTTGCTATTTTTTTTTTGTTATGTTTTTTGTTTTGGTGTATTTTTTGTAATGTAGATAAAGTATTGAATTCAACACATTATTAAAGTAAGCATATTTCATTCCTAAAGTCTATAGTTTTTTTTTAATTTATTGAATATTTTTTATTGTTATATTGGCATAATTATTATTAGTTAATTTGTTGAATATTTATTGTTAATGTTGAATTTACTTTAGAATTAGTAATTGAATATGATGGAATAATTATTAATTTTACTCTATTATTGTATAATTTGTGTTTAATTTTTTGCATTTATTTTGATTGTTATTCTAGAGGTTTTTTTAAAAAAATTTATTGTTTTGTTGTATTAGCATAATTATTGAATAATTTTTTGAATCGTAATTGTTAATGTTGAATTTACCTTAGTATTAGTAACTGAATATTTTGAAATAATTGTTAATTTTACTCTATTATTGCATGATTTGTTAATTTTTTTACTCTATTATTCTGGTCGCTCATGTATGGTCGCAGCTAGTTCGTCTAGTAGCGATGATGATATTTCTTTACATGCCACTCAAGAAGAGGCACCTGCACCACCTACACCATCAACTAATGCTGTCTCTTCCAGCGCTACTTCACAGCGCAGAGGCAGGGTGCCTTCATAGCGGAATCAATTTACCCTCAAGTACGAGGCACAGTGGAAGGACAACCTTTCAATGTAAGTTTGTTAAGGTTTTAATTTTTTTTAAAACAATTATAACATAATTTATGAAGTAATCACTATTTAATTTATTTCATTTGTTTTTAGGTTCACAAACATTGAGGCCACCCGAGTAATATCATTGGCGTTTAAATCGATGGAGATTCCATTGTTTCAATGGAGTCAGATATCTAAGCATCCTAAATGGATGCCTCAAATCAATGCATGATTTGATAGATTTCAGGTTGGTTTTAATTTATAATTTTCAGCTTATGTCTAATAAATTATTAATATTATTGTAAATAAATTATTATTTTTATTTAAACTTGTTTATTTATACACAGCACAAATTCTGCTGGAACAGTAAGCATAACACTGTTGTGAGGAGGGTGTAGGAAAATCACGCGGCAACTAGGTAAGATTGAAAACAATACAATATTTTTTTTAGACAAAAATTTATGTTTCAAAATGTAATTTTTTGTTGCGTGATTTTTGATATGAAGCACAAAAAAGGGCAAACAAAACCGCGAGGTATAGGGTTTTCAAGGCTAGAACGATGTTGTGGTTTGGAGGGATTTCAAACCAATATACATCCCGAAAGATATATGGCCACACTATCTTGAGCACATGACGTCTGAGCGGTTCACACGACGCTCACAGTCCAGTGCTAGCAACCGGAATCGGCTAATTCATGACTTGATGACAACACACACTGGTGGCTCTGTTCCGTTTGCTGCACATGTGAAACAGATATTAAGATTAATTTAAATTAAATATATTGTTAAATTAAGTTGTTGTTAATATATCTTTTTTCATTATAGGCTGTGTCTCTTGGACGTGAGCCGAGCCCGATGGAGCTGTTTGTGGAGACGCACGTGTGGAGTTAAGACCATCAAAAGGGGACGCAACAATTCGTTGATAACCGAGCTCAACATTTCATGGTATGTTTGTTCAACCATTTTATTTTGTAAGTTATTATGTTTACTGAATGAATATGATGATTACTTTTTTTATTTTCAGGAGATCTATAATAATTGGTTGAGGGAGAGATACAGGGATGATATTTTGACCCATCCGGAATTCGATCCGAATTTGTGAATGGAGATTGGATCGTTAGGTGGAACCGATAAAAATTTGGTTTACGGGCTCTCCAACACCACGGCAGACAACTTGCGGTCAACCCGTAGTGTTTCAACTATTGGGAGCTCCCAATCAATATCGAACTCCCAATCTAAGGAGTTCGTGGCCTTGCAGCAACACATGGCTCAACTCACCGACAAATACGACCACCTATCAGCGGAGTACGCACAACTCAAAGCGTCTCATGCACAACAAAGAGCGGAGTCTGAACAAATCAAAGCCTCTCAAGCACAACAAAAAGTAGAGTATGAATAACAAAAAGCGACTTATGAACAGCTTCGTGAAATGGTCATGAACATGGCAACACATAGTGGAACATGTGCGCCTAATTCTTTTTGGCCATATAACCACCAGCCTCCTCCTTCAGGATCTCCTTCTCCTCCAGCTCCACTTTTATATTAATTTGTAATAAACATTATTTACCTTTAAAACTTCATTTAATATTTTTTTTGAAACATATTCAGTTTGTGATGAATATTATTTAACTGATTTTTTTCATGTTTAATATAAATTTTATTTGCATAATTGGTGTTTATTACCATTAATTTATATAGTTTATATTATATATTCTAAATAATTTTTTTTAAAAAAATTTAGAAAAAACTATTACCAAGGGTTTTACCGACAGAATGAATTCGTCGGCATCTGACAGTAGCATTCACTGACACATTTACAGACGGATATATTCGGTCGGTATTTTAAACACTTACCGACAGTCTTACCGACAGACTTAATCCGTTGACATTTGACAGTAGCTGCCACACTTATCGACGAATTTACAGACGAATATATTCAGTTGGTATTTCATACACTCACCAATAGCTTTACCGACGGTAAGTAGCCGTTGGTAAATCACGATATCACCGATGGAATAAAAATCTGTCGGTATATTTCAAGCAGGAATCTTTTTTTTGGCGCGTAAATTTCGTCTGTAAAACCATCGACAAATGATTTTTTTGTTTTTCCGACCGATATAGTGACAGAATGGGGAATCATTGACGAAGGGAAAGCCGACGAACATAATCCGTCGGTGAAGACGTCGGTAAATAAATCATCGACAAACTTCTAATCACACACCGACGGAATATTTCCGTCTGTAAAACTATGAAATCTTGTTGTGAGTTTTCAAAAATTGTTTTCCTCAAAGCCATATAGAATCATTACTCCGACCGTCGAATCTTTACATTTTAAAAATCTCCTCCCAAGACCCTGGTTTTGATAATTTCTTTGATTTCCCTTGTTATTTTTAGATTTCCTACTTCTTTCATATTTTATTCTTTCCTTTGTAATTTCAAGTTTTGTTTTTATTTTCTAGTTAAGGTAGTGTTTATAGTCTATTTAAAGTTTTGATAAACCTTTTAAAAAAACAAATTTCAATATTATTATTTTAAAGATAATAAATCAACAAATTTAGAGTTCAAAGCAGCCTCTTTTTCACATAAAAAATTATGTGCTTTTTTTATTGTTTCTTTAGTTTCCGTCCGATAAAATAATTTACATAAAGTTTCTACATCAGGCACGCTAGATGTTGATGGTTATTATAAAGTCCAACTTTTGCTTTGTTGCTTGCTTATACCTGTTGTCTAAAAATATCCATTATGTAAGCTTTCCCCAATCAGTTTTCCATTTATTAGTCACGAGATGCATGCCGACGCGCTGCCGTGGGTTTATAAAATAAATTTATTTAATAGTGTTATAATTGTGAACCAGCGCTAGATATGTAATAGAAACTAAAGGTATGATGGAGCCAATATTTTATGACGGAAAAAAAAGTTGTGTTGGTGATCAAAACTTAGAGACTGAACAAAATGATTTGTAGCAATCCATAGTGTTTTGGGAGGAAAGATACAGTGCTTTCGCCATATGATTTAGCTTTTCTGTTAATAAAAAGAAAAAAAATTACAAAGCTAAATTCTCTACCAACTTAATATTAAAAAAAAACCAACAAAGATAATTTTGGAAGGAAAAAAACTCATGAGGAAAAACATTGTAGCAATTGACAATGTTTTGTGAGGAAAACTAGAGCGCTTTCCCCAATAAAATAAAATCAATTTAAAAACTATTTAGAGAAACATTGTAGCAATCCATAGTGTTTTGTGAGAAAAACTACATCGCTTTCCCCTTATGATTTACCTTTATTGTAATTATAATTCTTAACCAACCTAATATTAAAAAAAATGGACAAAGATAATTTCAGAAAAAATTAAAAAAATCATATGGGAAAACACTGCAATAATTCATAGTATTTTAAAGAAAAAAAATTATAAAACTAAATTCTTAATCAGCTCGATATTAAAAAAAATCAAATCGACAGAGACAATTTTAGGAAAAAAAATATTGAAAAAAAACACACAAAAAAGGGAAAAATCATGTTGGAAACACTGTAACAATTCATAGTGTTTTGTGATGAAAGCTACAGTGCTTCCCCACATGATTTAACCTTATTTGTAATGACTTGTAATTGTAATTTTCAACAATGTTTTGTAAGGAAAGCTACAGTGCTTTCCCCATATGATTAAGTTTTATTACAAAGTTAAATTCTAACCAACTCAATATTAAAAAAAAAAAATTGACGAAGATAATTTTGAAAAAAAAAATTACAAAAAAGAAAAAACAAAAGAAACTGGAAAAAAACCATGTGAGGAAAAACTGTATCAATCTATAGTGTTTTTTGAGCAAAAACTTGTATTTACTTGTAATTGCAATTCTTAACCAGCTTAATATTTAAAAAATAAAATTGACAAAGACAATTTTAGGAAAAAACATAACAAAACAGAAAAAAAACCATATGAGAAAAAACAGTGTAGCAACCCATAGTAATTTGTGAGGAAAGTTACAGTGATTTTCTCATATATTGTAACTGTAATTTTTAAACAGCTCAACATTAAAAAATAAAATAAAAAAGATAATTTCAAAGAAAATCATAAAAAAGCAAAAAAACCATGTGGAGAAACACTGTAGCAATCAATTTTTTTAAAAAAATTAAATGAAAAAAAAAAGGAAAATTCGAAAAAAAGTTAATTTTAGGAAAAAAAAAAGAGAGAGGGAAGCACTGTGGATTACTATTGTAACCCACGGTGATTTAGGTGTGGGAGAAACAATGATTTCTCCCATACTATTTAAATATTGTTAATTTGCTCTGGATATCTTAGTATGAAAATTTAAAGATCAATTGCCCGCTCAATCCATATCTAGTTTTAGTTTAAAGGATAATTAATTAGGGCATATATGTGCCAATCCTACCTAAGGAGAATCTTCTGTCCATAACTGCATGCATTATGTGTCCACAAATGGAAAACTTTAGTTTAAGAAAAGGATGTTTGGAAGTATAGTTATAGTTATTTTTTAAAGTTTTTTTTTTATTTAGAAATATATTAAAATAATATTTTTTATTTTTTAAAAAATTATTTTTAACATGAACATATCAAAATGATCTAAAAAACAAAAAAAATATTAATTTAAAATAAAAAATAAAAATTTTTAAAATTTTTTAAAAGCGATTTTGAAATATAAAAATAAATGAGGTATAAATATTATGTTCATTTCAATGAAAGTACATTAAATTAACCAATTTACATTAGGTTTTGCTACACATTAAGATGAGTAGTGCTGTAAATGCCCATACCTATAAATTTTATATATATATATATATATATATATATATATATATATATATATATATATATATATTAATGCTTGTTTATTTTTCTTTTTTATGTTTAGAGTGATGGTAATAAATGTAAAAATATTACTTTTCTCCTACCTGTTTTGTAAGAAATTAGAATCGTAAAATAACTATAAGAAAAAAATCCAATTCTCGTTTGGAAATTTTCAAGTAGACTTGGCATGTGTTGGCAAGAATCAATCAATCATACATTACTATTTTATTTATTTTGCTTATAGATTATAATAGAGAAATATACATGGACCAATTAACTATAAAGTATTGTTGAATTTTTGAAATATTTATTTAGAATTAGTTTTTTTTTAACAAAATATACATGGACCACTTGATGGTTAGAATAACAAGTGATCTATATATAAAATCTATAGCAATGATTCCAAAACTAATTTGAGGTAGAGGTTTGAGAATGTGTCAAAGAATCATATCAATTTAATAACTTAAATTTTTAGGTGAGGTCTCAAAATATGATTTATATTTTTCTCTAACACATCCCCTCAAACCTTTTAGGCTTGAAACTTGTACAGGCTCACACTATCTTATACTTAATTTTTATCAAATAAATAAGGATAGTGAGATTCAAACTCGTAACCGATTGGTCATCAGGGCTCTGATATCATGTCAATGAACTATTTCAATCCAATAGCTTCAATTCAACCTAAAAACTTAAACTGTTTGGTAAAGTCTTAAGATATAATTTATAATATTCTCTAACACACCTCTTTAAGTAAAAGCCCTTTGGACTTGAAATTTACATAAATCCACATTACCTTATACTTAATTTTTTATCAAATAAAAAAAAAATTATGAGAATCGAACTCGTGACCACTTGGTAATTAAGATTCTGATATCATACCCAAAAATTAATTTAACTAAAAAGTTAAGCTATTAAATAAAATTTTAAAATATAATTTATATTATTGTATATAGTATAACGTAAAAAAATTGCCTTTTCGTGAGCACCATGTCCAACGGTCCAAAAATCTAATCGCCTGTCCGTCCTTGTTCTTGCATGAAACATGGATTTATGCATTTATATAATTGGGTAGAGAGGGAAGAGAGCACTTACATCATGACGAGGGGCGGAGCTGGCAGTACTCGACAGGGGAGGTCAAAATTAATATAATAAGTTATATCATTAAAAAATTTATTTATTTAAAATAAAAAATATTATATATTTCATATTTAAATACTAAATAATAAAAATTTTAAAATGTTTAGCCCTGCTTGCCTCCCCTAGTTCCGTCCCCGATCATGACCACAAATAGCACCGCGATAGCTAAGGAGATGGTGAAGATCGAGGTACAAAATACTTACAGTCTTTTATCTTATATGTTATTATTAAACACAATTATATCCATTGAATCACAGGGCATTTACCATATTGGGGTCGGAGAGGGAGGGAAGAAATCCCAAGAAGATTTATTTTAAACATTAATGCTTGACTTGAAAATTCATTAAAAATCACGAAGTGGCTGAAGAAACCATAGCAGGTGAAAATTCTTGGATGTTTCATTTCTGACTTCGGAGGCACTGCCCTGGCTTTCGCTAGGAAGGTGCCAGGCTGCCAGTTGTCCAATGCGCGTTATATTCCACTTGCGCTATATATAAAATGGCATGGAAGTTAACCAGTTGCTGAACCATCCCTGGCTGGTTAAGAGCTAAAACTAGAAGGAATCAATCAGTATTAAATTATTGCTACTGGGATTCCCATGGCCTCATCCAGCATACAGAAAGCAACCTCATCTTCTTATTCTCCTCCCCAATGGATGTATGATGTCTTCCTTAGTTTTAGAGGCAAAGACACACGGAATAACTTTACTAGCCATCTAAATTCAAATTTGGTACAAAGAGGCATCGATGTATACATGGATGATAGGGAGCTGGAGAGAGGAAAGACCATCGAACCTGCTCTCTGGCAGGCCATCGAAGATTCAAGATTTTCAATCGTTGTGTTTTCAAGAGATTATGCTTCGTCACAATGGTGCTTAGAAGAGCTTGTCAAGATTGTTCAGTGCATGAAAGAGATGGGGCACACTGTTCTACCAGTTTTTTATGATGTGGATCCATCAGAGGTAGCCGATCAGAAAGGGAATTATAAGAAGGCTTTCATTGAGCATAAGGAAAAGCACTCGGGAAATCTGGACAAGGTAAAATGCTGGAGTGATTGTCTCTCCACAGTGGCCAATCTATCTGGTTGGGATGTACGGAACAGGTAAACTAAGCCTGTTTATATTTATTTTGGAAGGAGTTATTACTGTCTCCCATGTCTTAGTTCGATATCCTTGTAGATTTTATTATTGAGTTTATGCACTTCCTAAAAGACTTAATATCCTTGTGGTGGGTGATATTTATTAGTAATTGATCATTTCTTTATTTGATGTAGAATATCTTTTTATCCTTTTCTTCGAATGTTTACTAGCAAATTAATTGTTTGTTAAAAAAAAGAAAAACATAATATCGAAAAACTAATATTGAAGGCAAGTGATTGAGTTTTCATGGCGAGCTTGACAAATGACAATACACAAAATTAGAAATGTTATGTCGAATAATCTTTTCGAAAAAGAACTCTTAACAATTTAAAATCTAAAAAGTTCTTCTATAAAAGCATATAATTGCAAGATAAATTGATAAATTGACATGGCAATTTAAGAAGTGATCGAGCTTTTTCTTGGAAAACAATTAGAGGATAACTTAGTGGCCAACAAAAATTGATAGTGATTGGTTTTTTGCCTGTCAAAACCATACTTAGTGGCTTTTTGTGTTCTTACATGCATGCTATTCTATATTTCAAGTAACAATATTTCATGTTTTCGCGCACTGCATGCTTAATGTTCTTACCCCTTTTACGCAGGGACGAGTCACAGTCAATTAAAAAGATAGTTGAATATATACAGTGCAAACTAAGCTTCACTTTGCCAACAATTAGCAAAAATCTAGTTGGAATAGATTCTCGTCTGAAGGTATTGAATGAATATATAGACGAACAAGCAACTGATACTCTCTTTATAGGGATATGTGGAATGGGTGGCATGGGAAAGACAACTGTTGCAAGAGTCCTGTATGATAGGATTCGTTGGCAATTCGGTGGCAGCTGCTTCTTAGCAAATGTGAGAGAAGTTTTTGCAGAGAAAGATGGACTGTGTCGTTTACAGGAACAACTTCTTTCGGAAATCTCAATGGAGCTTCCTACTGCACGGGATTCTTCAAGAAGGATTGATTTGATAAAGCGCAGGCTGCGGCTTAAAAAGGTTCTTCTTATACTCGATGATGTAGATGATGAAGAACAATTACAGATGTTGGCTGCAGAGCATGGAACGTTTGGTCCAGGGAGCCGGATTATCATAACGAGCAGAAATAAACATGTGCTGGATAGCCATGGTGTTACTAGAATATACGAGGCTGAGAAATTAAATGATAAAGATGCTCTTATCTTATTTAGCTGGAAAGCTTTCAAAAGAGACCAGCCTGCCGAAGATTTATCGGAACTATCCAAGCAAGTTGTGGGTTATGCTAATGGCCTTCCACTAGCTCTTGAAGTCATAGGTTCGTTCTTGCATAAAAGAGGTCTGCGTGAATGGAAAAGTGCAATTAATAGAATGAATGACATTCCTTACAGGAAGATTATTGATGTTCTTCGGATTAGTTTTGATGGCCTCCATGAATTAGAGAAGAAAATATTTTTAGATATCGCTTGCTTCTTGAAGGGGATGAAAAAGGATCGTATAACAAGGCTACTTGACAGTTGTGGGCTCCATGCAGATATTGGGATGCAGGCTCTTATTGAGAAATCCCTTATAAGCGTCTCAAGAGATGAGATATGGATGCATAATCTATTACAGAAAATGGGTGAGGAAATTGTTCGTTCTGAATCCCCTGAAGAGCCTGGAGGACGCAGTAGATTGTGCACGTACAAGGATGTCTGCGATGCACTGAAGGACAGCACAGTGAGTAGTAGCTGATATATACAGAACATTCATTATCCATAAGATTTCATGCTCCATCTCTGCTCTGTCATAGCTTCTTCTTACCTATCCTTCCTCTTGGTCGACAGGGAAAAATAGAAAGTATATTCTTGGACTTGCCCAAAGCAAAAGAGGCACAATGGAACATGACAGCCTTCTCAAAAATGACCAAACTAAGATTGCTCAAAATTCACAACGTGGATATTTCTGAAGGACCTGAGTATCTCTCGAATGAGCTACGATTCCTTGAATGGTATGCTTACCCTTCAAAGTCATTGCCAGCTTGTTTCCGTCCGGATGAGCTTGTTGAACTCTACATGTCTTGCAGCAGTATTGAGCAATTATGGTGCGGATGTAAGGTAAGACCCGCAAGCTCTGTAAATTTGTTTGTATCTTTTCATAAGCCATAATAAACCACAGAAGGCATCAAAGAGAATGGTGAAACAAAAGAGAACATGAAGCTACAGTATAGTTACAGCAATAAAGAAATAGGACAAAGAACCGATACATGACAAATTGTGATAGGATTCCCTTACAGTACTCTCGGCTCTCATGTAAGATTTCAATTTAGAGAGAAGAATAAAACATATAATAGACAAACGTGAATGTTTTTTAAAATATTTTTTATTTAAAAATATATTAAAATAATATTTTTTATTTTTAAAATTTATTTTTAATATAAATATATCAAAACTATTTAAAATTAAATACTAGAAAAATTAATTTAAAGTAAAAAATAAAAATAAAAAATGACTCCAATGGGTTATTATGTTGTAAAAGAAATAAAAGGTATAATAGATAGTCAGTCAAACATGAGATTTAAATTACAACAGGGAGAAAGAAAACAAAGAAACTTGAAATTACCTATCAATGGCTGCTTGCTTGTCAATTGAATATCGTAACTATTTGATACATGTTCTAGGATTGGGGCAAAATTTTCGAGATTTCCTTCTTCTTATAACAAAATAGACTAGAAAGGGAATTACATGTTCTGGATTGGTTAAAAAGATAAAGATATAAAAATAAAAATAAATTTATTTTTAAGATAATTTTGGATTAAATTTCTAAAATTTCAAAACAAGAGATATAGAAGGGATATATTTCCCAAGATAATATTTATTATCTTTATTACTAAAAGATCCTTATAAAAAGCTATTTTTTAAAAATTTTCCAACTAAAACATGTAAGAATAAAAATGATAATTATTATAGTTTTAAAATTTAATTTGAAGGTTGATTCGAGATAAGACCCAGGTCATGGAAAAGATCAACTTGGGTTGACCCGAATCAACGTAAGAATAAAAGTTTTATTATAGTTTTGAAACCCGACTAAAGGGTCAATCTGGGACAAGTCATGAGTCACGAGTTGAGTTGATCATTGACCTAAGTTAATGTAAGGATAAAAGTGATTATTATTGTAGTTTTAAAACCTGATCCAAGGGTCGACCCAAAGCAAATCTCAGGTCACGAGTCAGGAGGGTTAATCTGGGTTGACACAAGTCAATATATAGATAAAAATAATTATTATCATAATTTTAAAACCCTACTAGAGAGTCGACCCGGGGCAATTCTTGAGTTACGAGTTAGGACTGTCAACTCGGGTTGACCCAAAATCTTTCATAAAAATGGAACCAAACAACCTCATTTTGACCAAAAACATTTCAAAAAAAAATCAATAGGTTTTTTACCCTTAATTTATATGGGTTTTTTACTAGGTTAGGTCCGATCAAACTTTCTTTTATTTTTTTTAAACCTGGACTAGTTTAGGCTCAGGGACAGGTGGGATTGAGTTGACCTACCGAGTCAATTCGGGTTTTATAACTAGAGTTATTATAATATTATTAATTTTAATTCTTTATATAAATTAAGTAAAAAATAATCTAAATAGTTTTTTAAATATACAAATTGTATAATAATAGATATTAAACACGAAATAGATTTTTTATATATATTTTTTTGTTTCTTGTTTATCATAACTAAACATGATACAAAGACAATAATTTAATTTTATATATCATTACTAAACATAAATCATTTTGCATTTCCTTTTCTTTCTTGTTTTTCTTTTGTCTTCATTATCTTTTTTTTTTTTTAATTAAAACAATAACTAGAATCTATCCAAAAGTATATATTTTCAAAGTACTAAATTATTATATTTTGTCAAATATTATTTAAAACTAAAACATAATAAATGCACACTACCACCATTTAATTATTATGTATAGTAAACCACTACAGAACACAATCTTGTTTTTGTTTCTTTTTATATCTTATTTTCTTTATTTTTATTATCTCCGTCTTTTTTTTGAAACAAGAAATTATCAATAATCAATATTCAAAGAAATTATCATATTTTGTCAAATATTACCATTTAAAACTAAATCATATATGGTACCACCATTTAATGTTTGTTCTCTCTCTCCTGTCTTGATTGCAGATTTCAGTTAATCTAAAAATCATCAATCTCAGCAACTCATTGTACCTGACCAATACTCCAGATTTTACTGGAATTCCAAATCTCGAGAGTCTGATTCTTGAAGGTTGTGCAAGTTTATCTGAGGTCCATCCATCATTTGGACGTCACAAGAAGCTTCAATTTGTGAATCTTGTGAACTGCTATAGTCTTAGGATTCTCCCAAGCAACATTGAAATGGAATCATTAGAAGTTTGCACTCTCAGTGGCTGCTCGAAACTTGATAAGTTTCCTGATATAGTAGGAAACATGAACTGCTTGAGGGAGCTTCGTCTAGATGGGACTGCTATTGCAGAACTATCCTCATCATTTCATTGTTTGGCTGGTTTAGTTCTATTGAGCATGAACAGTTGTAAGAACCTTGAAAGTATTCGCAGTACCATAAGTGGTTTGAAATCCCTCAAAAGACTTGATGTGTCTGACTGCTCTGAACTTAAGAACATACCAGAGAATTTGGGGGAAGTAGAAAGTTTGGAGGAGTTTGATGCAAGTGGAACTTCAATAAGACAGCCGCCAGCGTCTTTTTTTCTTTTGAAGAATCTTAGAGTATTGTCTTTTAATGGATGCAAAAGAATAGCTGTGAATCTCACGGATCAAGTATTGCCTTCTTTGTCTGGTCTGTGTTCTTTAGAAGAACTGGATTTACGCGCTTGTAATCTAGGAGAAGGAGCAGTTCCTGAAGATATTGGCTGCTTATCATCATTGAAGAGTCTAAATCTGAGTAGAAATAACTTTGTTAGCCTGCCTAAAACCATAAGACAGCTTTCTAGGCTTGAAAAGCTTGCCTTGAAGGATTGCGTGATGCTTGAATCATTGCCTGAGGTTCCCTTGAAAGTTCAAAAAGTAAAATTGGATGGCTGTTTAAGACTAAAAGAAATTCCAGATCCAATAAAGCTAAGCAGTCAGAAAAGATCAGAGTTCAAATGTCTTAACTGTTGGGAACTGTACAAGCATAATGGCCAAAACAACATGGGTCTGAACATGCTTGAAAGATACCTCCAGGTACTCTCTCTCTCTCTCTCTCTCTCTCTCTTTCTCTCTCTCTCTCTCTCTGAAACATTTTTGTTTTATGATACAGGGCTCCCCTCCAAGACCTGGATTTGGTCTTGCTGTTCCTGGAAATGAAATCCCAGGCTGGTTTACTCATCAAAGTATGGAATCTTCAATTAGGGTGCAGATGCCTTCTAATTATCTGGATGGTGATGATTATGGGTGGATGGGGTTTGCTGCATGTGCTGCATTCAGTACATATGGTAAAAGTCCTCTCTTTTGTCATTTCAAAGTCGATGGAAAAGAGTATTATCCCTCGCCCATGTATATAGGTTGTAACTCTATGCAAGCTCTGTCGGATCATCTGTGGTTATTCTATTTATCTTTTGATTATCTGAAAGAGCTTAAGGAACGGGAGAATGAATCCTATAGCGAACTCGAGTTGTCGTTTCATTCTTATAATCAAGGAGTAAAGGTGGAGAATTGTGGTGTCCGTATGGTAAATTCTGGCCATCGTTTTGTTGCAGTCAAAAAAGCAGCTTTTTCATATACTCCATCATGACAATCACTTACTGGCTATCTTATTATAGCAAGCAAAGAAGCAGCTTCTTCATATATTGATTCTTTAGCTAATTCTTCATCTTATAGTCAATGGATGCATGATGTCTTCTTTAGCTTCAGAGGTGAGCAGAATAGTAATAATTTCACCTTTGGGGTTTGACGGACTTTACAGGATTAATGATTTCATGGAAAAGATGAAATCGAACAGTGTTTTTCCAGTTTCAACAGTTTCTTATAAAGTCGAGCAATCAAAGAGGTACACGCACTACTAAAAAAATAGGGTATTAGCATCTGAATTTAGCAACGGATAATTCCATTACTAAATTCAGTAACGGATTTGCAACAGATTGCATATATATTATTTTTTTAATATCAGCAACGGATTTTAGCAACGGATAATCCGTTGCAAAATTTACATTGAATTTAGCAACGGATTTTCCGTTGCTAATTAAAAAATAGTTATTTAAATTTTAATATAAAACTAAAATTACGAACTCCGTTGATTACATTTACAAGGATTAAATCTCAACCGTTGAGTGTTTGCTGGCTTTGGTAAATATACACCAGTGCTCGATCTCCCCCCACACCGAAAGCCAAACAGAGATGATGAAATGAACAAAACCAAAATTAATGATCTTCCACTCTTCCAGTCTCCTTCGTCCCTAACAACCTCGATCCATAGCTGTAGAAAAATCACCCTCTCTTCATCAATGTGATTTTCCTTTATCCCAAACATTTCATCTTCTTCGCGTCTTCAGCACCCATAATTTCTTTTCTTTATCCGAACAAAATCGAACCACACCCATCATTATCACCATCGAACATGCTGATTTAAGGTATCTCCTTGTAAACGAGTTGGGTGTTTAACGGTTTTCTTCAATAGTTCAAGTAATTAAGGGTTTTTGTTTTTGTTTGTTGCAATTTAACTTGCACTAAAATTTTTTCACCTAACTTTCCCAATCCAAGTTTCTTTCTGTCCTGTAGAACAATCTTGGTCACCTGTAACTTGATTAGTACTTAAAAGTGCATTTTTATCAAGATTTTATATTATCATTTTGCACTTGAAGTATCAATAACTCCTTAACTAGAGCATGTTTTATAATAATAGATCTGATAATATAAGATAGCTTTAATTTATGAGAAAAGCTTAAGGGAATCAAACATTGCACTATCTACGTATCAGTATCTGCAACCCGAGTTATTAAGCTCGAAGGGGTGTCTCAACACCTAATGCCCTAAGACCAACTGGTCTGGGAGTCATTAGCCGAAAGCTCGTTACATGGGTTAAAGCAGCATTCTGTTTTAAGTGTATAAATATAAAAAAAAGAAAAAAAAAAGAAGAAGATAATAATCCCAACCCAAGGAAGTTAACCTGAAACATTAGAACAAAAATCTTGTTTTCTTCCAATAAAAGCCCCATCATCTATGTTTTCATATATTGAGCACATAAAAAGGAAGGTTTATT
>Ga0325404_1003110_pt1 | contig 17741 bp, 9 predicted proteins | sample PopdelMetagenome_18_FD_205664 | JGI IMG/M metagenome (GOLD analysis project Ga0325404, IMG submission 205664) | Populus deltoides microbial communities from Bellville, Georgia, United States - Xylem-Control-R1 | ecosystem: Host-associated > Plants > Phyllosphere > Stem > Wood/Secondary xylem... | reverse complement strand
TAACTCTCATAAATTAAAATTCAAAACATTAAGGAATATACGAAATAGAATTATTGACAAACTCTTAAATCAAGAACACTTCACTTATTATTGGTCCATGATAGAATGCATCAAGGCCTCTGATTAAATCATTCTCTCTATATATAAAATTACTGATTTTATGTTAAGAAAAGAAAAGGAAGCCCTAACCAGAAAAATCAGAGTTTCGAGGTGAGGATGACCAAGAACGAGAAAGAACCCCGGCGTTCGGCTTACGGCGGCGTTCGTTGAGGATCCGTTTGAGGTCCAGCAAAATCTCTAGCTGCTTGTTCAGAATCTCTCCTCTTTCAAGAAACTCACTCTCTTTGGTCTTGTAAAACTGGTTCACTTTATTTAGCTCCTCATCCAATCCCTCGAAAAACACCCTCACCTAAAATATGAAGTGAAAAAATACAAAGACAAAGAAATCAAGAGGTCTAAATGTGTCTCTCCCCCTCATAATTGTAAGGAACATCATAAAACAAATTAGTAAAATTAATCCACTTCTTTTTTTTTTTTTTAAAGAGAGAGAGTAAAACCTAGTAAGTAACAAGTGCTTTATAGCATTGATCTGAGGTCATGCGACTATTTAATATATACCTCATCTTCTTCTGAGAACAATTGAACAAGCTCAGTTTGGTACACTTCTTCATCACCATCCTCCATGCTCTTGCTCCTTACCTGTAATTAACCAACGAAAAATATATACTAAACAACCTCCTTAATTGCCTTCTGCTGAACCTTTTCTTTTAGTTTTATATTTTTATCGGAGTCCGGCCTGTTCTTCTCTATGTTATTCACAATAATGTCGTGACATTGAGCACCCTGTATAACCGTTTCCTTGATTTCGTGAGAGAATGGGAAAACTCTTGCTAGATGAAAAAAATAATACAAAAAGAAGCCTCACTTGCTGGATTATAACAACATTTCCTCGAGTCCCATGTACCATCATTACCAGTTTTTAGTGGAGGTTTGAGGAAAAGAAGAGCTTCCACTTATGCAATAGCTAGAGAAATTAATTAAATATTTAATTTAGTGGAGAGAATTGTGACTTTTACATATGTAAAACAATAGATTTGTGACTTCAAAAGAACGGCGACAGATGCTGTAATAAAGATGACTGGCCCATTCATTCAACGTTGGGTGTCGACTACTGGGAACTCTTAAAATAAGAGAACAGCAAAAAATACCCTAAATAAAACCAAAAACCACCTGGAGTTTTTTAGAGAAAGCTATTATTTTCTGGTACGATGGTGCGTCAGCATAGACTGAAAGAGGACGAGGAACAAAAACCGAGGATATATACCCAAAAATGATGAAAACCGAAAGGTTGAGGAATTTATGTATCGGCGCCTGTATCTACACATCCGAAAACCTGATACTTTATGGGTGTAAAATTGATGCCACGCTGCTCTGAAAAACATTGATTTTTTTTTTTAATTTTAGATTGTTTTTAATATGTCGGTATTAAAAGTAAATTTTAAAAAATAAAAAATATATATTATTTTAATATTATTCTAAACAAAAACACTTTAAAAATAATAACAACAAATTGCGCCATAATATTAGCCCCCATAAAACAAAAACAAAAATCTAATCGAAATACTCCGATTTCTCGGGTTGTGAACGTACCGGGAAAGCCAATTGATGGCCGAAAGCCCATCTTAACTATTAATGTGCCCAAAAAAACCCAATTTCACCCAAATGAAGATGGAAGATTACACGTTAAGACATGAATAATACATACACCAATGTGCACATGATATACGTGTGTGTTCATATACATGCATGTATGTATATGTTAAGTTGACAAGTACCTGAATGATTTCGGTCATGTTATCAGAGCGGAAGAGCTTGCTGGATATATTATTGGCGAGGGAGCGAATGGGATCAAAAATCGAGAGACCATATTCATGATCAAGAACATGGTGGGGATGTGCTGGTTTTTGTGAGAGTTTGATCTTCTTTATCTGTTTTTTGAGTTGCCAGTAGTTTACAAAGGCGTCCTTCCATTCTGGGATTAGTTGAGCTTCAAGCTCCTTTGAAAACTTCACCATTTTCTTCTTTCAAAATGGAAAGGAATTGTTGAGAGAAAGATAGGAAGAAGAAGAAGGAGAGAAGAGGCCCTTAGAGGGTGTGAGAGGGATTAGGGAGGTTTATATATATATATATAGAAAGAGAGAAACGTAGGGGGAAATGAAGTGAGGTTGTTGGTTAGTATTCATGGACAATAACAAGGCAATCTTTTCTTGCACACTTAAGTTAGGTAGCTAGAAGTGAAAATTGGAAAATAAAAATTAAATAAGTTTTCAGTGTTTGCAAGGGTAAAAATAATGGGCATTTGTATAAAAAGAAAATAAATATGCACTTGTATTAGGTTTCTACAAAATTTTGCGTGTTTGATATATGGTGACGCATGATGGTTTTTTTTTTAAAAAAAATTAATTGAAAATATATTAAAATTAATTGTTTTTAACATCAACAAATCAAAATCATAAAAAATATTAAAAAATTCAATTTGATATTTTTCAAATAAAATACATTAAAAAAAAAACTACCACACTTCTTGAACACCCACAACTCATTCTAGATAATCATAATTTGACTAATAACCAGATGATTAACCCACTTGTGTGCTATGTATTTATTACTTGCAATAAAATATATATAATATATACATAGCACATAACATAGTGGTTAACCATTTGTTATTAGTTAAATTAAAATTATATATATATTGTTAATTATTTTTTCAAAAAACAACACTAAAATTATTATTAGGATACATTTTAAACGAAATTATACTTAACAATATTAAAATCAATTAATGTAGCACCTGGAAAAATTACCAGTAACCCTAAATATCAATAGATGAAGGAATTGACACCGAGGCTTGTAGCTCAGTGGTCTTGGCAGGCTTTGCCCTGCCTATATGCCCTGGGTTCGAGCCTTCGCGTGTATGTCTGTCATCCCCACGGTGCCTTATATGCCTGTTAGGCTTGCAGGATGTTCAATGGATTCGGGGATTAGTCGTGGTGCGTGTAAACTGGCCTGAACACCCCGGGTTATAAAAAAAAAATTAGATGAAGAAATTGATTGGTAAAAAGGCAGGCCGACAAAATATCAAATACAACAAAGAATTTATAAATCTAACAGTAACATATCTAACAACTTCAAATATTTTTATTGTATAGTGGAAGAATCAGTACAAAGAAAATCAATCTTAATTATCAAACAAGAAATATTAAATTATATATGCTTATTATTTTATGTAATCTGTACATTAATGTACGCACAATCTCATTTATCTCATGTTCTAAACTCACATTATTTTATCTAATTTATGTATTAAAATACGCTCACATTAATCTCATGCTTTAAAACTCCCTTAGTTGAATCTCCTCGATATATAACATGAGACATTAAAATTAATCTCTTTAAAATTGACATTACACAAATATATATATATATATATATATATATATATATATAGCTTACATGAACGACTAAATCTAAGCATTATTAATTAGAATCTCATCCATTTTCATTATAAAAAATAAAAGAATATATGATATTTTTGTCTGATTGATTATATAAATGAGGAATTGAGCTCATAAATTTGGGTATTGAGTTATTAATTATTTCTTTAAAGAAAATAATTTAAAAACAAACTTTTATATAGCACTACTCTTAATTTTTTATGCTTATATTCTATACACAGAGAAATTGAGAGTAAAAGAATTCTCATAAATGCACCAGTTATAGATAACTCGTCTATGATTAGATTAAATTAAAAAAAAAAACTTAATTTTAACATGTAAGAAACTGATTCAAAAATATTTTAAAATTTTTAATTTCATTTAAAGGATGCAACTAGATTAAATAAGAGAAAATGATGTAAATAAAGCTAAAAAAACAAGTTATTTTCTCCAAGTATATTTCAAAAATAGTAAATTTGTTATTCATTTATTTAAGGCCTATTTATTTTTACATTTTAAAAAAATTGAAATTCTTTTATTTTAAATTAATATTTTTAGATCAATGTACTGATATTAAAAATAATTTTTGAAAATAAAAAATATTATTTTAATATATTTATAAATAAAAAATAATCAATAAAATATTCTTAATTTATTTAATTTAGAGGTTTTTTTTCCTCTATGAATTAGACGACAGCATCGTTAAAATAATACTGTTTGAAAATTCTGAATCTTTTCATCATTCTAATTTACTACAAGCGAAGACCGACGCTCTATTTATCAAAAGAAAGAAAAGAGCACTTCAGGGTTGAGTTGAGCGGTAATCGTGTGACTTGTTTCATTCTAGATTTGAATTCGATTTTTTATGTGTATATCTGTTATTCTTGCGGTGTTTTACCTGTTCATTAGGCTTGTAGGATGTTTAGTGGATCATGAGAAATAATCATGGTGCGCTCAAGCTGGCCTGAACACCCCACGCTAATAAAAAAAAAAAAGAAAAAAAAGAAACTCGGTGCTCTATATAGCATTATATGTTCCTTATTGTCTTATATAGATGTCACATCAATTAATAAATAGCAGTAATTAATGACACTAACACTACATTTATTTTACTTTTACTATTTAATTGATGTTATATAACACTGTAAAGTTTTCTTTTTTGGAAAGCCGAAGCTACCCCTCCCTGTCCAGTCTCAAGATCAAGGCTTCATATTGTGTTGTATTATATTGGGTTTTTTTTTTAATGTTAAAAATTAAATTAAATAATTTTAAAATAATAGTTGATTTTTTTTTTTAAAAAAGGTTGATTATAAAAAATAAGTGCTAATCTTAAAATTCAAAATATAGCTTGGATATAAGTACATCTTCCCCATAAATAGGAATCAAAACATAGCTAAGCTGAGCGTTAAGCTAGTGGTTCTGCCATTAAGGAACTAGCTTATTCTAATTTCTCCATTAAAATATAAACAATGGGGTCTTGAAAACTTGAACTTTCCTTTATAGTAGTGTTAGAACAAGAAATAAATTTGGCACCCAACATCAACGTCATTTGTGATCGGTTAATTGGGCTCAAGATCATTTTTCTTCAATGTAGAATAATTCCGAGTGCAGAACCAGCATTGGGTGCGGATCGTTTGATCTCCAGTATAATTAGTAACATTCTTCCTCAATTACTATAAAAAAAAATAATTGGAGGTCTTTTTACATATTGAATCGCATCTGATGGTATGGGGAGCAACAACCCAAACAGTGGCTCTTTCAGTGCGTTTAAAACACGTGGATAGATTCTTCGCCAGAATATACACTCAGTTTTGCCAACTGGGAAATGATCGAGGGGCCTTGTAGGATCTGAAGAGCACTGTTGAGAAGTTGTTTTGTACAGTGCAAGGGACAAAAACAATGGTTCTAGTGGGATTTGCTGATGAAATAAATAAGCCGTGGAGCCAGATTTGCCAGAACTTTTTTCTTTTTGAGTGTTTCGTGACGTTGGAACAATGTATTCCTTTTTGTGTTCCCCCACTAAGACAAGCCCCCATTTTATCAGATTAGTGGACTGTATGTAGATAGGGAACCCATTTTTGGTGAAGAAAACATATTCAAAGCTTGACTCTTGAGCCTTACAAGATTGCCCATAACTTGGGACATGCAGTTCAAAAATCAAATTCCTGGGATGCGGTTACATGCTCTTTTAAGGGCAGTATTTAAGGTTTGTCTGCAATTGGATGAAACAGGAGGTCAAACTTGTGAGAATGTCGTCCTTGAATCATAGTAACATTTTTGGGTTTAAAAAAGAAAGTACTTTACTTCAGTTGGAATCGGAATATTTCTATTGAGACTGAAGATCTAGAAAGTTCAACCTTTTTTTTCTTCTTTTAATTAAGTCGAGGGACATAATATATTTAAGTAGCAGAAATCCCAGAATGGAGAGGGAAAGTTACATAAAGAGCTGCTGCGAAGTGCAGCATGCAGCCATAACAGAAATAATACAAAGAATCGATCCAGCCCTTATTTATACAGATTAATTATCTAGCAATAACCGAAAGTATCTTGTTAATTTAAGCGTAATTTTGAGTTTGATAGTGCCCAGGTGCTGTCAATCTTGGGAAGATACAAGATTCTGTCCATAAGAACACATAATTGAACGTGGTGGACCCTGTCCTTGGATCTTAATTGAGAAAATGACCCTATCCTGCCGTAAGAGCCAAAGATCTGTAGTTTAACACCTTCACAAACGAAGTAACAGTAAAGAAACTGTGCAGAAAAAAATAGAAAATAATGTCCAATGTCCCTCTTTGTTCTGTTTATGAGTGCTCATGACCTTAATTTCCACCATCAGAGAGAGGAGAGAACTATAAATATTATTTGTCCAAGTCTATGGAGACCTTTCTAGGTCACCTTTCCATTTAAGCGTGTATTTTTCTGCAACAAAAAGGAAAATTAACGCATATCCCACTACTGGGAGTTGCTAATATATATATGTTTTTATTTATTTCATTAATTCTCATTGTGTTTACAAGTACGCCTTGTTCTCTTCTTCTACTTCTTCATTTAACTAGCCTTTTATGGTTTACTTTAGTACTTAAATAGGTATTGTTTTAGGGAAAAACATGGTCACTTATCTGGTCCATAAACCATTGCTGCATGGATATTAATTGGTAAGTGCTGGTCAAGATGATTCTCATCAATCTTTCTGATCTGGCTCACATACAGATTCCACAAGCAAGTGAACGTGATTAAATCAAAAGGGGAAGTGGGTTAGATGGAGTAGCATTTTATTCTTTAATAAAAGATGTAAATATATATCTGTACGAATTGCATTTGTCAGATAATTAATTTAAATCTAGCTTGCGCACATTAACGCCAATTCCACTTCAGTGGAACCTTTTCTTTTATCTTCAGCATAAAGATGACCAATTAATGCAGACATCAACAATGACACGCTAAACTTTTAATTATGATAGTGCAAACGTCGGTTTGGCCATTAAGAACGTAGATTACTAAGACTAACACCCTTTTCTTGATTACTGCATGCTGTTTAAACCGGGATTACTGTTTTGTTTTTCATCATCTTTGTTGTATTTTTGTCTCTTAAAATTATATGTTTTTCTTGGGGATCGTGGCACCATGTATATTGGTTGAATTATGATGTTTGATGTAAGGTCCGGAATTATAAGATCTTATGATAATGAGTTGATTGAATAAATTGATAGTAGTCGATAACTTGGGATATCCTAAATACAAACGAAACTCTGCCGAATTTTTGATAAATAAAAAAAAATTACCCTCAAATTAAGAGGATATGTTGAGATCTTTTAACATTGATCAAGTCGTACAGTCAGACTATTACAGTGCTGTTTATATCGGGATTACTGTTTTGTTTTTCATCATCTTGATTGTATTTCTTTCTCTTAAAATTATATGTTTTTTTGGGGATCGTGGCACCACGTATATTATGAATAGGAACTAAAGTTCTCAGACGTAAGATTTCAGCCTAAATTATAAAGAAATAGAGAGAAAACCTAATGTTTTCTAAAAAGTCTATAATTCAATAACTAGATCTCTAATTACAACTTCCTTGGACATCACTTTTAGGTTGCTTATATACTAATAAAAACCTCTAAAAAAAGTTGAAAAAATAATAATAAAATTATAATTGAACAAGGAAAAAAAACATAAATTAACTCACTACCACAAATTCGCTAAATAGCAACGGATTTACCGACGAAATATGTTTGTCGGTAATTTGAGGTCGAAATTACCAGCGGACACTTTTCTGTCCGTAATTCAGTCGATAACTACCGACGGAATATTTTTCGTCCGTAATTCAGTCAGTAACTATCGACGGAAAGTTTTCATCGGTAGTTACCGACTGAATTACAAACGGAAAAGTTTTCGAATTAAAAAAAGCGGGTCACTGATGTGGAGGTTTTGGCGGGTTATTTTTTCCGACGGATTCAAAACGACAGCCCGTACAATGACGTGACCGGTTCGCCGTTTAAATTGCTGATGGAATCACCGAGGGATTTGAAATGGCAGATCCGTACGGTGACATGTTGATTTTTCCGTCAGAATCACCGACAGAACATCTGTCGGTGAAACCGTCAGAAAAAGTTAATATATGTCAGCTCTGCCGACCCTCTCCTCCCCTATTTCTCCTTCTTCTTCCTAATCCCAACTCTCCCCATCTGCAAACAACCAGCCCCCCTCCTCCCAAACAAAAATCTCCCTCATATCAGCACAACAAGTTATATTTCTTGAAGTTTTATGGTCACAGCATCCGTGTTCTGATTTACTGACGAATTTTATCAATTTTTGTAAGTAATTCTATCTTTTTAAATTTTAACATTTAATTAAATGTCAATTTTTTTTTAGTATATGTATTTTGTTAGTAGGTTTACATGTTTTATTGTTATTTCTCAAACAAACTTGTAGTATATGAATGTATAATTCTATACCTATTATGGTTTGTTTTAGATTTTGTAAGATTGTATTTGTTTGTAAATTGTTAAAACTTTATGGAACTACCGAAGTATATGTGCTATTTTGAAATAATTAATAGCTTGCTTAATGGGTCCGTTTAAAGTTTTATCAATGGTATTGCGGAGTGGTAATTTCTGTAAATTTATATATTTTAATTTGTATGGACGTTGATAAATGATAATAAATATTTAATATTTATGAGATGTTGTGATTGGTTTATTGGATAATCTTGAGGTAAAGTAATATTTTTGCAAGTTTATTTACCTAACTTAGTTAATTAATACATGATGTCATCATAATTTTATAGAGGTTCAATATAAATCATGGATGATCGTTCATAGATGTATCGAGATTCACCCCAAGGATTGCGGAGGATGGATTATTGTAACGGGGTTCAGGGTTTTATTAATTTCTCAACATCTATTCCCAGAAATTTTACTGGAGGCGGTATTAGGTGTCCATGCAGGAAGTGTCAAAATAAAAAGTATTTGCATCCAGATGTTGTAATGATGCATCTTCTACACAAAGGGTTTATGGAGAATTACCAGTGTTGGTATGCACATGGAGGAGTATTTGTTAGTAAGAAGAGAATGGAAGAAACGATGGTTGGGTCTACTTATAGTGCTAGCAACGCGCATGAAGCGGCAAATGACAACACTAATCCTTACATAAATATGGTTATGGATGCAATGAGAATGAATTAAGGTAATGTCAGTCAATGTCCAATGGTAGAAGAAGAACCTAATGCATATGCAGCTAGGTTTTTTGATTTGTTGAAAGATTCTGACGAACCATTATGGGATGGCTGCACGAACCACGGTAAATTATCAGCCGTAGCACAGGTGTTCACCATCAAGACAGATCATGGGTTCAGTGAGGCCGGGTATGACAAGATTATTGAATGGACAAGAAGCATTTTACCTGAAGGGAACAGGCTGAAAGAGAACTTCTATGTTGCGAAGTCTATGATGAAACCCTTCGGTTTAGGATACCAGAAAATTAACATGTGCCCTAACTTCTGCATGTTATACTACCTTGAAAATGCTAAGATGACCGAGTGCATGACATGCGGGCATTCCCGTTACAAACCTAAAATTGGTAGGGGAAAGACTCTAGTGGCATATAAAAAACTTAGATACTTCCCGATCACACCTAGACTGCAGAGGTTATTCATGTCACTAAGGACTGCTGAGCACATGACATGGCACCAAGGACATGATGCGGTTGATAGAGTGATGGTGCATCCTTCTGACGGCGAAGCGTGGAAACTCTTTAACAGTGTGCATCCTCACTTTTCAGCTGAATCAAGGGATGTGTGTCTTGGGTTGTGTACAGACGGATTCAACCCATTTGGGTCATTTGTTGCTCCTTATTCTTGTTGGCCGATCATACTCACAGTTTATAACTTGCCAGCGGGAATGTGTATAAGGCTGGAGTTGATGTTTTTATTTACTGTCATACCCGGTCCAAACAGCCCGGGATGGAATATAGATGTTTGTCTTCGACCGTTGATTGATGAGTTAGCACTATTGTGGTCCTCTGGGAATTTAATTATATAATTATTTGTATAAAATTATGGAGATGCGCAGAATGAAAACCAGAGCTGGTCACTCATGTACGGTCGCAGCTAGTTCATCTAGCAGAGATGATGATATTTCCTTAAGTGCCTCTCAAGAAGAGGCACCTACACCACCTGCGCCGTAAACCGATGCTGCCTCTTCCAGTGCTACTTCACAGCGTAGAGGCGGGGTGCCTTCGCAACGGAATCAATTTACCCGCAAGTATGAGGCACAATGGAAGGACGGCCTTTCAATGTAAGTTTGTTAAGGTTTTATTTTTTTTAAAAAAAAATTACAACATAATTTATGAAGTAATCACTATTTAATTTATTTAATTTATTTTCAGATTCACAAACATTGAGGCCGCCCGAGTAATATCATCGGCGTTTAAATCATTAATGTAGATTCCATTGTTTCAATGGAGTCAGATATCCAAGCATCTTGAATGGATGCCTCAAATCAATACATGGTTTGATAGATTTCAGGTTGGTGTTAATTTATAATTTTCAACTTATTTCTAATAAATTATTAATATAATTGTAAATAAATTATTATTTTTATTTAAACTTGTTTATTTACACACAGCACAAATTCTGTTGGGATAGTGAGCATAACACTGTTGTGAGGAGGGTGTAGGAAAATCACGCGGCAACTAGGTAAGATTAAAAACAATACAAGATTTTTTTAGACAAAAATTTATGTTTCGAAATGTAATTTTTGGTTGTGTGAAGCAGGTTGCGTGTTTTTTGGTATGAAACACAAAAAAAGGCAAAAAAATGGCGAGAGATAGGGGTTTCCAAGACTGGAACAATGTTGCGGTTTGGAGGGATTTCAAACTGATATACATCCCGGAAGATATATAGCCGCACTATCTTGAGCACGTGACGTCTGAGCGGTTCACACGACGCTCACAATCCGGTGCTGGCAACCGGAATCGGTCAGTTCATGGCTCGATGACAACGCACACTGGCTGCTCCGTTCTGTTTGCTGCACATGCGAAATGGATGGTAAGATTAATTTAAATGAAATATATTATTAAATTAAGTTGTTGTTAATATATCTTTTTTCATCATAGGCTGTGTCTCTTGGACGTAAGCCGAGCCCGATGGAACTGTTTGTGAAGACGTACGTGTGGAGTCAAGACCACCAAAAGAAGGCGCAACAGTTCGTTGATAACCGTGCTCAACATTTCATGGTATGTTTGTTCAACCATTTTATTTTGTAAGTTATTATGTTTATTGAATTGAATATGATGATTATTTTTTTTATTTTTAGGAGACCTATAATAATCGGTTGAGGGAGAGATATGGGGACAATATTTTGACCCATCCAGAATTCGATCTGGATTTGTGGATGGAGGTTGGATCGTCAGGTGAACCGATAAAAATCGGGTTTACGGGCTCTCCAACACTACGGCCGACAACTTGCAGTCGACCCGTAGTGTTTCAACCGTTGGTAGCTCCCAATCAATATCGAGCTCCCAATCTAAGGAGTTCGTGGCCTTGCAACAACACACGTCTCAGCTCACCGACAAATACAACCACTTATCAGCGGAGTACGCACAAATCAAAGCGTCTCATGCACAACAAAAAGCGGAGTATGAACAACAAAAAGTGGCTTATGAACAGCTTCGTGAAATGATCATGAACATGGCAACACATAGTGGAACATGTGCGCCTAATCCTTTTTGGGCATATAACCGTCAGTCTCCTCCTCCTCCTCCAACTCCACCTTTATATTAATTTGTAATAAACATTATTTACCTTTAAAACTTCATTTAATATTTTTTTTGAAACATATTCAGTTTGTAATGAATATTATTTAACTTTGATATTTTCTTTTGATGTTTAATATAAATTTTATTTGCATAATTAGTTTTTATTACCATTAATTTATATAGTTTTATATTATATATTCTAAATAATTTTTTAAAAACAAATTTAGAAAAAACTATTACCAAGAGTTTTACCGACGGAATTAATCTGTCGGCATCTGACAATAGCATTCACCGATGTATTTACAGACGGATATATTCGGTCGATATTTTAAACACTCACCGACAACCGTACCGACGGATTTAATCCGTCGACATTTGATAGTAGCTGCAACACTTACTGACAAATTTACAGACGGATATATTCGGTCGGTATTTCATACACTCACCGATAGATTTATTGACGGTAAGTAGCCGTCGGTAAATCACAATATCACCGACAGAATAAAAATCCATCGGTATATTTCAAGCGGGAATCATTTTTTTTTATGCGCAAATTCCATCTGTACAACCATCAGCAAATAGTTTTTTTGTTTTTCCGACCGATATAGCGATGGAATGGGGAATCACAGATGAAAGGAAAGCCGACGGACGTGATCCGTCGGTGATGATATCGGTAAATAAATCACAGACGAACTGCTAATCACACATCGATGGAATATGTCCGTCAATAAAACTGTGAAATACTGTGATTGTTCTTGAGATAGCACTTTTGTTACAGCATAGCTAGCTTAATTGGAATGCTGCCGATCTCAAATTAATATTCTCCATCCCCTACATGATTTGACTTCAACTCTCATTATGAGTTGACAAAAAAAAAACAACCATATTCTCCTCTGCTTTATGTTTATCTATATATTTCTTCTAGAGGATAATAATATAAATTATCTAAAATTGATGTCCATCTAAATGCAAGACTAATCTCGTTTCTCATACGTTAATTATGTGTTACACCATTAATTTTATGATTTATTTAGGTTTCTATGAAAGTATAAACTGAACTACTTTTGGTTAATTAACGGATAATTAATTAATGCGCGATTGCTTGGCTCAAAATATACCACAGGTTGCCAATATATAAGTGTATATATTATATCAAAATATTTTTTTGGGACCTTAGTTAATGTTTGAAAGTTCTTGCATTTGGTAGCTTTTTAACAATTTAAAAACCAATTAATTGAATGATTAAATTTAAAATCTTAGTGCATGAAATAACTTGAAGTCTACATGCCAAAGAAGTCAAGTTTGTAGGGTATATATGTATTCCATGGGATACACGTAAACAACCACATTCTACATTAATAAATCAATTTTGTAAGGTATGTGTGTGTATATACGCGCGCATGGTATATGATACACGTAAACAATTACACTCCTCACAAATAAATGTCAATATATAATTCTTTAATATTGATTGATTAGATAAATCATTAACAGATACGTAAGCTAATTTGACACATTTATCTATTGAAATAAGATTTGCCCATAAATATGAAAAAAATAAAAATAAAAGGAGAACTCTTACATGTAGTGGATAAAATTTGAATTATGATCTCACAAATTTTTATTTTATCTTTTAAACCAAATAATTCGCTCATTTGTATTTGAAAAAAATAAATATTTGTACACACATAAAATAAGATCCAAATCATACCTATTCTTCCTCCTCCTCCTCCTTTTAGTAAAGATTTCATTAAATTGAAATTAAGGAAGGCTTATAAATTTGTATCCGAAGCTAACTCGGATATAATAAATTAAATTATATATATGTAGAGAAGTAACCGAACTTATATATTATTGAAATTGTATCCAGAAAATATACAATAAAAAAAAGCTAGAATCTAGCTAGATCTAAAAAATTTTAAAATTATTGATCTACAAGTGGACAGATCATTGAACACTTTTTCAGCAATCTACTAATGATTTAATTTGTTATATTGTTTTACACTTGATATATATTGTTAACCGAGAATCGAATACCAAATCATAAGCAATATTATTCATGAAACTTTAGTATTTTTGGGTTCTGTTTTAATTAAAAAAAAATTGATGGGTATATTTAAGGAATTTAAGGCCAAATCTAAAGTGGTTTATATTTACTTTTAGGGTTAAAACTTTGTTGGATATTATTCTCCATTAAATTTCTTTAACAAGGAATAACATAATTAAAATAAATTACGGATAAATAAAAACATTTCCTTCAAGATCAAGAGGTCAAAACGGATTAAAAACCTTCCAAAAGCCCCTTACAAAACCCTATAAATACCCCCTGAAAAATCAAAGTAGGAGGGGGGAAGGAAAAAGTAGGAAAATCTTGATACGAAAGCTAAATGTGAAGGCTTAAGAGCCTAACACAAAGTTTTTTTAAGTTTTGAAAGGGTAGTAAGTTGTTAGAGGCAAAACTTTCTAAAGAAAAAAAAAGAGAATAGTTGTTTTAGTTATATTTTCTAATTTAAAAGTAGAAGTTATGTGGCTTGCTTGATGTGTTTTTTATTTATGTTTATGTTTACATACATGGAAATGAGATTTGGAATGCTAAATAAGTAATGTTGTGTTTATCTCTTTAGTTGTTGTGATAGTTTGATCTAATTTTTTGAAGTTCCTTTTTGATGTTTTAGAACCTTTCTAGTTTAGTTGTTTTTTAATAAAATGGTTTTGTTTTAGTTTATGTTAGCTTAAGTAATGCATGTTGAAGCAATGATGTTTATCCCAGGCTTGCTAAGTCTATGCATGACCAAAATGAGTTTAGAAAACCAATTTTGAATCCAAATTGCATGAATATTTAGGTTGTATTAAGTTGGCAGTTTTCAAAATTAAAACCCCAAGTATGATTTTGATGATTTGATGTTATTTGTTAGTTATTTTGATTCAAATATGTTCGTTTATGATAGTGTGACTTGTTAGAATAAAAAAATATTTTAAAGGTAAAAAATGTTAGTTTTTAATGCTTGAGTGGTTGAGTTTTCTGGGAAGTGGCTGGGTTTTGTTGGACAATGTTCTTCGTGTTCTTAGAAGAACATTGCCTTAACTTCATGATTTTGATCAGTTTTGATCCGTTTCTTTGCACTAAAAACTTCATTATACTTGATTAGTTAATAATTTAAGGTTTATTTGCATCAATAACAAGTTTTGAAGGGTTTTAATCTTTGGGTTTTGGTTTTGAACTAAAATCCATTTTGACCAAATCATGATGATTATTTGATAATCGAAGTGAATGGATGCTAGATTATTAATCTTTGCATGATTTACAACATGTATGTGTCCTTGGTTTGATCACATCTAGTCTAGTTGGAGAGTCACGTTGCTGGGTTTTTGGTTGAATGTTCTTTATGTTTTTTTTTGTTTGATCTGTTTTGACCAAGAAATTTTGAGTTTTTATATTTTTTGGCAAGTTTAATATGCTTTTGGCTTTGGTGTTGTTTCTTGGTCAAACCAGGATTTTTTGTTCGATTTATGGTAGTATTTCGAGTTAACCCGGTCGGTTCAAAATCAGGTCAAAGTGTTAAGACCCTGTTTGGCTTACAATCTTATTGCTAAAGAGAATTTTGGCTTATGGGTGTATTTGACAAACATGTTCTTAGATCTATTTTGATAGCTTTATTTCAAAAAAAATAATGGGTTTTTGCCAAACAAAGTTTAAAAATTAACAAAAAAATAATAATTTTTTTTCTCTTGCTTATGGCCAAAAATCTTAAAATTATTTGAGCATTTTTAAAAAAATTCTAAAATACTTTGGCATTTTTTTTTAAGGTATTGTATGGATTTTACAACAAGTTTGTAAAATTATAAAGGATTTTGGCTTATATTTCAAAAATATTTAAAAATTATTTTTGGTGAGAAAATATAATATTCACTTTTAATATAAGAATAAAAAAACCTAAAAGAGGTTAATATTCAAAATATTATTAGGGATAATGATTTTTTTTATTATTCAATTTAGTATAAGTATAAACAACCTGCATAAGAGGTCAATATCTAGAATTCGGGAGTAAAGCAATTCATTCATTTCTAATATAACGATAAAAACCACATGGAATTTTATCTGAAATATTATCTGGAATGACGTGATAGCCAAAATTCTTCAATATTAGGTTGATTGAGAATTAAGCTTCATAATTTATTTCGGTTTATGTTCTATGAAGTTATCTTGATCTCATGATCCGAGTCTCGAGTTTGGCCAGTTGGCTTAGGTTGACTCAAGTGGTTTTTTTTGTTTTTTTTTAATTTGATATTTTTAATTTCATCATTCAATATTAGATTGATTGAGAATTAAACTTTATAATTTGTTTCGATTTGTTTTCTATAGGGTTATCCTAACCTTGTGATCTAGATTTGATATGTTAACTCGGCCTGAATCAACTTATTTTTTAGTTGAATTTGTTTTCAAACTCGTTCTTCAACATTGAGTTGATTGAGATTTGGATTTAATAATTTTTATTATTTTCTTTCTATAAAGTTACTAAGATGTCATGATCTAGATAGGTTTACCAGGGTCTCATAAACTAGGTAACGAATTTGACAGGTAGACCCGAGTTAATCCAAATCTATCTAATATATTATCATTTTAATATTTAAAAAAATCATCTTTGAGTTAAATTATGTTTTTATTGATCATCCAGATTGTTTTTGGAACTACAAAGTCAATCAAGTCATATAAAATCAATTTTTTTATAGTTTAATTTTTTTTCCACTAAAATACATATGAATAATATTTGAATATTTTTTTATGTAAATTTTTTTTTTTAATCTGACCACAATAGAGCATGGGCAATGATCTAATCAAATCTAATAAGATAAGAACTCGACCCGACGTGCACTATAAAAACATGAAAATAAAAGTCCATAGATTCCCTCGTCTTTGTAAAGTGTTTTCATTGTATCCTGGAATCGTACACGTAACAAACATTGAAGGCACTATAGTTTGATATCCTCATTTGGTGGGGAAAATCTTCGGCTACAGATGAGCCATGGAGCTCTCCGGTGGAAATGAGAGAAATGTATCGTAAGACCCATCGATCATTTCTACGGCCATGATCTCTCGCTTTGTTTTTCTTCCTTTTTTTTAATATATTTTATTTGATATGATCCATTAAATTTGGAAGGTAGAGATAGAAAGAGAAGACCATGTTCGATATATGGCCTTAAAGAATTAATGGAGTGATCAAAACAAAAACAATAAGAAAAAAGACATGATCATTATGATAAACTTGAACATTATTTCAAATATCAATAGTAGAATCTCGATTTTTCTTTAATGATGCCCTAGATATGATTACACACTAACAAAACTACTATATTCTAACATAAAGGCTTTCTTTCTCAAAGTCAACTATGAACATTCATTGTTAAATTGGTACTTAGAGAACAAACATTAGATTAAAGTCATACATTCAAATTTACGGATTAATATTACATTTCAAGTTTTAGGAGACAAGACTCTTAATTTATAAATAATTACATGGTCAAAAGAAAAAGATAACTAAATCAATATCATTCCTAACACGATCGACCCTAATGGACCTCAAAATAAAAATTAACGTGTACTCATAAATATAAAAATGTAATAACAAGCAATAACAATGACATGGAAACAATAATATCCTAAATTAAGATAAACTAATTAAAATTAATTCTATATATATAAATTAACATTTTTAACATAAATTCAACAATAACAATTATAGCAATACAAACAATAATATCCTAAATTAAGATAAACTAATTAAATGTAATTCTATATATATAAATTAACATTTTTAACATAAATTCAACAATAACAATTATATATATAAATTAACATTTTTAACATAAATTCAACAATAACAATTATAGCAATACAAACAATAATATCCTAAATTAAGATAAACTAATTAAATGTAATTCTATATATATAAATTAACATTTTTAACATAAATTCAACAATAACAATTA
>Ga0325404_1003107_pt1 | contig 17749 bp, 14 predicted proteins | sample PopdelMetagenome_18_FD_205664 | JGI IMG/M metagenome (GOLD analysis project Ga0325404, IMG submission 205664) | Populus deltoides microbial communities from Bellville, Georgia, United States - Xylem-Control-R1 | ecosystem: Host-associated > Plants > Phyllosphere > Stem > Wood/Secondary xylem... | reverse complement strand
TAATTAGTCAAGCTTTGAAAGACCTTCAAATTAGATCTTGAAAATGTTGTTTGAGATAGATTTAGTTATTTTTTTTTAATTTTTTTTTAGATTTTGATTTTTCATACTGTTAGAGAATAATATAAATCATATACTAGGACCTCACCTAACAGCTTAAGCTTTTGGGTTCAGATGGTTCTTTGATATGATATCTGAGTCTTGATGACCAAGTGGTCTCGAGTTCGAATCTCACCATCCCCATTTATTTGATAAAAATTAAGCACAAAGGTAATGTGGGCCTGTGCAAGTTTTAAGCCCAAAAGACTTTCACTTGAAAGGGTGTGTTAGAGAATAATATAAATCATATCCTAAAACCTCACCTAATATAAATGTTTTTTTTTAAATCTATTTTAAGGGATGTAAAGCTCACAGAGAGGAGAAGAGATCAAGGTTATTTTTATGTTCAAATTAGTTCTATAAAATATTGTTTAGAATTTTTCTTAATTTCTCTGGTTATTTTTGGATTTGTTTTAGCTAGGTTTCAAGATTTTTATTGATAGAGTCACCTTTCTCTTCATTCTTATGCATTTTGAGCGTGCTGTAAAGCTGATATTAAGTTAATCCAATTACAAGTGGAAGAAAAGAAAGAATAAAACTAATGCCCGTTCAAGGAAATATGTTTGTTATTGGAGGAATATTGTATGTGAATGTTTTAGTCCTGATGTGGGAAACTTCTTCTCGGCTCTCAGCTTCTTCTCCTCTGGCAATTTTTTTTTTTTTGTTGCTTCTGCTAGCGTTGTTTTCTCAGTTGGCTTCTTATCTGCCTTAATTAGCAGGGTGCGTGCCACCATGAAAAAACTGAAGCTTTTTTATGGTAGTAGGGATGCATAGTCACCACAAAGATATCATCATTTGTAAAATTATTCGAGGGAGAAACCTTTTCGGTTGAAAACCTTGTTTTACTAAGCCAAATTCAAATTAATTCGTATTGTATCCTGATTATTCTCGGAAAGCTATGAACTAAGACAGCTAGCTGTCTTAACCTATCCGGTTTGTAAAAGGATTTGTTACCTGCCTGGCTTCTCTCTCTCTCTCTCTCTCTATAAATATAGCCATCCAGATATCTCACGAAGCCATCTACTTTCTCAAGTGTCTTGGTTTTGTCTCTAAATCTCTCCTTGCAGTCTTGATTTTTTAGTTTCTTGCCATATTTTTGTCTTCCCGTATTTGTTGAAGAAGAGATAGAAAGATGTTGCTCACGCGTGGCATAAACTATCATCCATATTTTGATGATGTTGATGAATATTATCTAGGGCTTAGTAAGGAAACAGAATATGAAAAAGAGGGTCCGTCCAAGCTGGTTACCAGTGCCGAAAGATATCAGCTTTTGAAGACCCTGACCAGTAGGGTTTTCGTACCCAAGAAAATAAGAGGAAGTGGAAGACTAGGGTTTACTTCCATGAAAACCCAATGTCCTGATCAAAAAGCCGAGAGCACTACTATCAGCATTGATGAATTTGTAAACCCACTCGGAACTATTCTTGTACCAAAGAAAAGGAGGGCAAGCAGACAAAAGGTTGTCAGGAAAAACAATCACTGCATCAGTACCGATCAAGAAGATGATCCGAGAACACAGATCAAAAGTAGCCAGGAGAAAAAGACAGCAGGCAGAAAGCGAGTCTTGAAAAGCCAAGGGATCGATGTCGTAGATGATCTTCGACAGAGATCATCAAAGAAGATGAAGAAGATGGGAAAGAGGGTGGATTTCAAGAAGCTGGGTTTGTATCCACCACCCGATTTATCTTCTCAAATAAAATCCGCGATACATTATCAAGAAGGCCGTGACAGTGAAATCAAGTTAAGGATAATGAAACAAATCTTCAAGACTGACATGGACAAGCACCAGGAACGCTTCTCAATGCCTTTGAATCAGATTAAGGACGGCCATGAGTTTCTGAATAAAATGGAGATGGAGGAGGTGTGCCAAAGCGAGAGTAAGAGCACAGAAGTGAAGCTAGTGGAACTGGGTCTTGAAGGTGGTAACGTTCATCAAAGCACAATGAGGCTGAGGAGGTGGCAGATGAATAACACCGTTTCCTATGTGTTAACCTCCAATTGGAATGATGTTTTGGATAGGAATGCGGGAGCACTAAAGCTGGATGATATTGTCCAAGTCTATTCTTTCAGGCGTGATCAGAAGCTATGCCTTGTGCTCGTCAAGGTTATGGATGCAGATGATCAAAGCCGGCAATGGCCGAGGGAACAGTGAGGACGGTGCATACTGGAAAGTGCAAGTCAAGCCACTGTGGACTCTGCTCACCATCAGTCGTCATAGAGTAGATCACAGGGACATTAATTCTATGTTGAAGCAGATTAAGTAATTAGGTTCTTGTCTCTTTTAACTAGCATGTATTAATAATTTCCACTCTATATATATATTAAATAAGAAATTAAGCAATTGTTCTATGAGGATCGCGTATGCTTCATATTCACACCGAAAGAAACGATATTTTTCTATGCTTTCCATGCAATCACTTGTTTGTATCCCTACAGAGAAGAGAGCAGATTCTGGTACAACTGCGATGAGCAAATTAACACCAGGAAGTTAATAATTTCCACTATTTATATATTAAATAAGAATTTAAACAATTGTTCTGTCACAACTTATTGCCTGCCTATGTTTAGTTTCTGAATTTCTTGTTTAATTCTAATAACACGCAGTAAAATTATGAAGCATAAGCTCAGCAGCAAAATTACTGGTAATTTCACTAATTCGCTACAGCGGGCTAGCTTTCACAAATCTTGATAGTATAAATTGAGATTAACTAGCTAGATTTTTATTCCGAAAACTCGAGAAAAATAAATTAAAAGATTGAGAAATATTAAATATTAGGGAGAAAAAAACCACTAGAAATATTAAATTTTCTAGTGGTGAATGTAAAATTATTTAGTTCTTCATGATTTATTATCAAGTATTACCTTCTAACCTTGAATGGAGGAAGAATTCTAACCTAAAAATATCAATCGCCATGGATATTGTCAAGGATCAAACCTTTCAAATATGCTAGTCAAAATCAATACAAATGCCGACAGAGACTCAGTTGCATTAATTCTAGAAAAGCAGTACTCTCATATATACCTGCACTAATCACACTTGACCATCAACTGATCAGTTGCATTAATTCCTTAGTCTCTCATGATCAATCAGGGATTGCCAAACCCCATCTAGAATTATTAATGGATATATAGCAACAGCAGATTAGGAAAATAATAATTCATGTCTATAAGCTCACGTCTTTGGCCCTTCAATTCGCAGCTTCACCGAGTCTACCTCCAATAAGCCCTCGTTTTCTTCACTTTCTCCACCTGTTTCTTCGCAGTTAATGTGTGTTCGGAGTTCTATTCTTCGATGCTGAATGGATTCTCTTCCTTTGATCATTGCCTCTTGGAGCTAGCTAGTACAGGGCGTGTAAAGTAGCTAGGGAATCGTCAACAGTCTTCGAAAGGTATATATATAAACTTTTATCTTTGAATTGTCGGATTATGATGCAACAGATTAATTTGGGGAAGCTGATGGCTTTGGATTATATATCCTGATAGGACAGATTAACAAAAAGGATTCATAAAACAATTGTTGGAATCTGATTTCGGATGCTTTTGCGCCCATTTTATTGTTTTCGCCATAACTTTTGATCAGTGAAATGAAACAAATATGACGTGATGCGGGCAGAGGTTATAAGAATAACAACAGCATACGAAACACCAGAATTTTAATTACCAAAAAGTATAATACTAAATTTGCAATTTATTTTTTTAGAATAAAACTAAGAAAACAATGAGTAAATTCAAAATAAAAATAAAAATCTAAATTAAACAATAAATAAATAAAAACCTAGGAGAAATAACAAAATTAACTCAAGTGTCCGACTTCTAATGGTAATTTATATAAATCACTAGTGAGAAATCTTCTTAACCTTTTTAGTAGAGAAAATTGTTATATCTTATAGTACTGATTTTTTTTTTTGTGTTTTAGGTGTTTCTGTATTGTATGATCTTATCATTTTCTTTAAAGAAATAAGAGACATAACATTTTATTTATAAAAAAATCTAAAAACTCTATAAATGATAAAATATCAATTTGTCTTTTATATAATATCGCATATATTATTTTAGGATAATTCTAGAAATTTATTCAATCAAGCCATTACTTGATTTTTTCAAGGTCTAGAATTGTAATCCTATGTATTATTTACATTCTGGTCCTTAATTTTTAAAATTTATTTACAATCAAATCACATTTGATTAATCATTTCATTTTAATTTTTGACAAATGATTCTTATATGCGAGACCCATTAGATTCCCTAATAAATTGACCCAAGTATAAATCATAATCCTAAATAAAATAAGATTAAGTAAATTAAACAATTTAATTTATTATCAATTCAAAAATTGATTAGTTTATATTTGAATATCAAATACAATGCTTAACAGCTTCTCATGATCTCACAAATATTAAAAAAAAAATCATAAGTGATTTGAGTTAATTTTTTAGTGATTAGTTTCCTAGTGTAATTATTATCTTTGATTAATAATGTTTCGATTTAGATATTATATCATGAAGTATATATGCTTTATTAAATCATTTTAGTTCTCAACATTATAGTTATTGATTCCTTAAATAAAATTTTGAGATTCTTTTCAAAACTTATTCCACCTTGACCGAAAGATTTCACAATCAATACCATTGAAAACAAATATAGTTTATGTTATACATATTATGTGTCTATCTGTTACTCTTAATTAAGATAACATGTGGTCATTATCAAAACATAATACTCTCTATATAAGATAATTTAGCGATCTCAAGTATAAGGATTACTCATGCAATTATCACGAAAGCCTTTCCATAGACATAAATGATCTCTCCATATAAAATTATCTTCCAGGTTAATTCAGAGTTCACGAGAGCCTTTCCATAGACATAAGTAACCTCTTCATATAAAATTATCTTCCGAGTTAATTCAGTGTACATGTTATCTAACATACACCTGCATATTAATTTCAAGTATCCCTTGTACCTAAATTTATGAAAGCAGTTGCTTACTTTCATAAATGAACATAATATGCATCGATCTTAACAATTTTAGTTAATGTTCAATCTTAATAAAATATTAATCAGGAACATTTAGAAATAATATTTTGATGTAATAAAAATCTTATAATTATTGTAACTTTATAATTTTTTTTTGTAAAGTATTTTTGTCCTAGAATCTTTATTTTTATTTTAAATTTATTAATTAAACATGAAATTTATTAATCAAATATAAATAAATATTAAAAATAAATTTTTTTATTAAAAATAAATAAAATTAAATAAAAAAATTTATATGAATAAAATTAGTGAATAAAAAATGCTACTACCAACCGGTTAACACCAATCAATTATAGTAACATTTATTTACAAAATACTCATAGTAAATAAATAAATAAATACTGTAACTCTCATTTCTTACTTTTCTTCATGCAAGGACATGTTAGAAAAATGGTAGTATCTGGCATCATCGAGTGAAGCGGCGATTTTGTCTCTCTACCATCGCTAACTTTCTCTTCAATTCCACACCTCCGTTTTCATAATTCTCCAACTTCTCATCACAAACACTTTCTATTCATAAAGGTACTATCTTTCTTTTGCCTCTTTCACTTTATCATTTCCAAGATTCTGTTGATTTTTTTTATTTCCATGTTATTAATACTGGGCTCTTTCACATATTGCTTGGTTTCTTTGAAAATCGAGGAATGTGGAAGAAAGTGAGAATATTTTTCATCTGGGTCCTTTCGTTTTGGCTTAAAAAGGTTAGAGAGGTTTGAATTTTGTGAGTCAAACTACAAAGGGCGATTGCTGTCTGGGTGGTTGTAGTATGAGCTTTTTGTTTCTTTCGAGTTTGAGCCACTGAGGATGTAAATCTTGAAACTTTGATAATGTTTTCTGATCCTACATTTTATAAGTAACCCAACAATGCATTGATTTTAGTGAAGTCATTTTTTATTTGCTCTATTTGTTTGTTTGCTAAGCAATAACTGAATTTCTCGGTAGAATTTATTTTTATGAAATTTTTTTGTTTATGTAGTTTTTTGTACCTTTTTGTGGTGAGGCTGTAAGGGATTTGGTGATGAGTACTTGAGTTGATTAATTGAAGCAAGGAGAAGAATAATGTTGATTTGAGTGATTCCCTTGTGGGGTTATAATATAATTGTTGTTATCAACAGTATCGGGTGTTGGTGAACTGAAATGAGTGTGGTTGGGTTTGATATTGGTAATGAAAACTGTGTTATTGCTGTGGTGAAACAACGGGGTGTTGATGTCTTGTTGAATGATGAATCAAAACGTGAAACCCCGGCTGTGGTATGTTTTGGGGAGAAGCAGCGGTTCCTTGGGTCAGCAGGTGCTGCTTCTTCTGTGATGAACCCAAAATCAACTATTTTTCAAGTGAAAAGACTGATTGGCCGGAATTTTAAGGATCCTGAGGTTCAAAATGAGCTAACGTTGTTACCATTTGAAACTTCTGAAGGGAAGGATGGAGGCATTTTGATTCACTTGAAATATTTGGGTGAGGCACGCACATTTACCCCGGTTCAGATACTGGCTATGCTATTTTCAAATTTGAAAGATATAACAGAGAAAAATTTGGAAATTCCTGTAACAGATTGTGTGATTGGGGTACCATCATATTTCACAGATTTGCAGAGACGAGCATATTTGGATGCTGCAACAATTGCTGGATTGAAGCCTCTGAGATTGATGCATGACTGTGCTGCAATTGCACTCAGTTATGGGATATACAAAACAGATTTCTCTAAAACAGGGCCAACTTATGTTGCTTTTGTTGACATTGGTCATTGTGATACTCAGGTGTCTATTGTATCATTTGAGGCTGGGCATATGAGGATTCTGTCACATGCTTTTGATAGCAGTTTGGGAGGGAGGGACTTTGATGATGTTTTGTTTGTTTATTTTGCAAAACAGTTCAAGGAGCTTTACAACATAGATGTGTACTCTAACATGAGAGCATCTATTAGGCTAAGGTCAGCTTGTGAGAAGTTGAAGAAGGTTTTGAGTGCAAATGCAGAGGCTCCTCTAAATATTGAGTGTTTGATGGATGAGAAAGATGTCAAAGGTTTTATCAAGAGAGAGGAATTTGAGAGGCTTGCATCAGGATTACTGGAAAGAATAAGTGTTCCTTCCAGAAAAGCTTTAGCGGATGCAGGTTTATCTGTAAGGAAAATCCATTCTGTTGAGCTTGTTGGATCAGGATCTAGAATACCAGCAATTAGTAAGTTGCTATCTTCTCTATATGGGAAAGAACCCAGCCGGACACTGAATTCAAGTGAATGTGTGGCGCGTGGATGTGCTCTCCAGTGTGCAATGCTTAGTCCAATTTTTCGGGTCAGAGAATATGAGGTTTGTATTTATCTGAATGATTAGTTTCTCAGAATTCTTTTCTATCAAACTTTGTTGTTTGCCATTCTTCCAGCTATAGAGTGAATTTCAAAGTTTGATGTCCCTTTTGGTCCTTTTCTCGTCTGGTGCAGTCTGGTTAATCAGATTTACCCGAACCATGACTATTTTCTATGCTTAAACCATTAAGCGCCCCCCCCCCCCAAAGGAAAGCAAACCTGTTTTTCCATGTCTGATAGAATTCATCACCAGGTTATATTGGAGACATTACATCTGTGTGTGTGTCCTCATAGGTGTCATTATATTCAACTCAGAAAATAACATTGCAGAAATACAATGAAGTAAAATTGATCTGCTGCGCGCTCTCTTACATGGAGACACAAATTTATATGTTTGGTACATTCTTATGTACAAGATTGATTGGCATTTCATCATATCCTGTGCAGGTTCAGGATGCTTTTCCTTTCTCCATTGGATTCTCATCAGATGGTGCCCAAATCTCCACTGGTTCTAATTGCATACTGTTTCCAAAAGGCCAACCCTTTCCAAGTACCAAAGTTTTGACATTTCAACGGAGTAACTTGTTACATCTGGAAGCATTCTATGCCAATCTGAATGAACTCCCTGCTGGTGTATCTACAAATATGAGTTCTTTCACAGTAAGCCTACTAGAGTTTGTCTGATAGAAAACTTTGAAATCCTTTTGTCTTTTTTTATTATTCTATTATCTCAGTCAATTGGAAGCGAATGGATTAAGGATGAGGCAAGTTTTTCTTTTCTAGAAAGATTGGTGTGATACATGTACATTGTCAATAATGACAAGCTAATAGTGTTCAGGTTTATGAATCTGTCAATGTCACATGTAATGCGGCCATGTGCGCGCACACATGCATTGTCATTAAGGAAATTTCAACAAATGTTTCAACGCCAGTCTATTATGATTTCACACTCATGGACCATCTTCATCTCATGTGCTTTATCTGATGCTGTCTGTTTCTGACCCAGCTATTTATGAGCTGAATAAAAACTTCAAAGCATTGATGTGATATGCATATCGATTATCCAGGACAAAAGGCAGCTTTTATTTTAAAATCCATAGATTTGTTTGTGTGACATGGAAACTAAATACTATACAGTGCTATCTCAATTGCTATCTTTTTGTTGTCATTCGTGGGCACTTAAGTATGGCTAACATGAAAACTTGAGACTTAAAAATGATTTTCATTTGCTATCTCTTTGAATACATGCCATGGAAGTATATGCTTTGCTCCTTGTGCACTGGATGGATCTTTTATAATTGAAACAGGATGGCTTATAAGTTGATGAATTTTTATTTATTTATTTATTTTTAATGCAGATTGGTCCTTTCCAAGCCTCCTCTAATGAAAAGGCAAGGATTAAAGTTAAAGTTCAACTAAACCTTCATGGCATTGTGACTGTTGAGTCAGCTATGGTAAGAATTTTCTCTTCTTTGCGGTCTCCATTTTAGCTTTGTCACTTTCTAAGAGATTTTTAATGTGGTACAAATCTTGTCATGAATTCAGTTGGTGGAAGACCATATGGATGATTCTGCTAGAAGGGGCAACATACATCCACAAATGGACAGAACAAAGATGGATTCTGATTCATCGACAAATGTTGCAAATAGCGAAGATAATACCACTGTGCATTCTCAGTCATCCGATGCTACTGTAATATTTTTTTTTTCGTAAATTCTATTTTGTAATGCAACAATTCTTTTCAACCGTTGTTGTACAAAGGGATCAGAAAGTTCTATTTGTTGTACTTATGTTCTTTGTTGGTTTTTATGCTCGCACACACACACAACACGCATATTCTTTCAACTTGGTATGCAGTTTTTATTTGGCAAAGTAATCTCTTTCTTTTTGTGAAGTGGCTAAATTCAAGTGGAAAAGCTTTGGAACATGCATTTAGTTCATTTGCACTCCTGTTTTCAGCAGGGTAATGGTACACTAAAAGATAAAGCTAATCAGAGATTTGAGATACCTGTTAATGAGAACATATATGGTGGAATGACCAAGGATGAGCTCTCAGAAGCTCAAGAGAAGGAACTTCACCTGGCCCAACATGATAAAGCTGTAGAACAAGCCAAAGACCAGAAGAATGCTTTGGAGTCTTATGTTTATGAGATGCGAAATAAGGTACAACCTCAACTTAATGACTTTGTTAGTTTGTAATTATATGTTAATGCCAGAGCATCTAGATATGGTTCGGTTTTATTAATGAAACTGCTTAGTTACATGGTTACAGAGAATTTGGTTTTTGAGTGCCTTTTGGAAAAGCACTGTGCTTCTGCTGGATCTTTTGAAGATTTAAAATACAAACTTTCAGCTGCGGTCATGGATTGGATATTGTGCTTAAAACGCTAAATTAAATTGTTACATGGCTTTGTATTATATAATTACCACTCATTTATTCTCCATGTTGCATACTGGATGACTCCCTGTCAATTGCCAGCTAATCAAGTTTTGAATTTCTTTTGAGTTGACGGAACATATGCACTTGCAAATCTCGCTGGTGAGTTATAGGGAGAGATATTATTTGCAAAAACTTGCCTTGACAATGCCAATTGCTTAAATTAAATGAATAATCCTATGTAGATTGTCTGAGACGCTCTTATCCATGGTGGATATATTAGTTCAATGAAGCTCAGAAAGTCTTCTAGGTCATAGTTACTTTTTTTGTTTCATAAGCTGACTTTGAAAAATAATGACCTGCACTTGAATAGCTTTTCAACACATATCGGAGCTTTGCTAGTGATATGGAGAGGGAAGGAATTTCCAGGAGCCTACAGGAGACTGAAGAGTGGCTTTATGAGGACGGTGATGATGAAACTGAAAATGCTTATACTGCAAAAATGCAGGATCTTAAGAAGGTAATTACTTATCTCTATCTAAATCTCAAATTTAGTATTCTCTTCTTTTCCTGACATGCAATTTTTCCTGGTTTCTAATAGTTGGTGGATCCAGTCGAGAATCGATATAAAGATGAAGAAGCAAGAGCACAAGCAACAAGAGATTTGTTAAATTCCATTGTGGATCATCGAATGTCTACGGATTCTCTCCCAACCGAGGATAGAGTATTGGTATGCTAATGAAACAAATAATGATGACAACTATATCCACGACAGTTAATTACTTACGAGCAATGTCTGTGACTTTGATTTCTTTCAGATCACTGATGAGTGCAATAAAGCTGAGCAGTGGCTGAGAGAGAGAACCCAACAACAAGATTCCTTACCTAAGAATGCAGACCCTGTATTATGGTCAAGAGATATCAAAAGCAGGACAGAGGATCTGAACTCGTAATATTCTCTGCCTTCCATTTTCTCTTCAAAAAAATCTAGAATTTTACTTTCTGATATCTATTATACAATAAAATCATCTCCATATATCTACCTCAAAGGGAAGGTGGTATTGTGATCCATCGGATGTAATATTTTATACATCATGTTTAGGAAATATGGACATCTGTAGCTAGGAGATTCTTGTCATCCAAAAATTTCCACTAATGATCATAATTATTTATTTCATGGATTTCAGCACATGCAAGCAGATATTGAGAAGGAAGTCTTCCCCTGCAAATTCAGACGAAAGTAGTAGCCTGGACCAGCAAGAATAGGTTCGTGTTGGACCTCAGAAAAGTTCTGCAGTTTATCCAGACTTGTAACTCAGCCTAGTATATGCAAACCTAGGATAACAATTTTGGATAATGTAAACTAAACAAGGAAAGCACGCAGTAGAATTAGGTTTGGCTTCCCACCAGTTCTCAAGGTGGCTTGAAAATGTCACAGCATAGGGTAGGTTGTGAAGTACCGATGAATATAGGATTCTTCAGTGTTTCATCCAAGACTATTGTGTGGTTATCTGGTTAAGTATATCCTATGTGTAAAGTTATGAGCTTTGCTCTATCATCCTTTTCTGCGTTAGCATTGTTAGGACGAGCTGCCACGAAAACAAATGGTTTGTGAGGAAACCGTGCTCATTGAACAATGAGCCATTGTTAGCAGAAGCATGATATACAATATTAAAACTTTGGAATTAACTGCTAAACGGAACACATTGCCATATAAACCCTCTGAATCAGAGCTTTTACAGGATTAATGATTTCTCTTCCTATTGTCACGCTGGAAGAGAAGTTAGACCAAGAATGGTTGGAGAAAATAGCGACAAATACCAAATGAAAATGAGCAAAGACAAGTTGGAAGGCATGCGGAGTTTATTGAACGTTATACAGCGACTGCAGGCAAAAAACGACACAAACATGTATTGCTCACATGTTTTGTCTAATACTCGTCATCCAGCCTCTCATTTACCCTCGAAGAAATAAATACAAAAAATCAGCCTCGCTTTCTCTTGGCGTTTGTTTTCTTTTGACTTTGTGAACCCTTCCCCTTGGTGTTTGTTTTCTTTTTTGACCTTCTAAACCCTCCACTATCCTGTCAGCAAGAAATGCATATGGTTACTAATTATTACCAATACTCGATATATTCTATAAAACATCTTTCTCGATGCCTGCAAGGGAAACAATTTAAGTTCATAAATTTTACCTTCTTGTAATGTCTGTAGGCAATTTGACCTGACAACTCCTGACCATTTTTTGAGATATAAACCTGCAGAGGTTCAAGATTATTAGGAAAAGCTGCAGATTATCCTATAGAAAGATTGCATTGGCCATCAACCATCCACAAGAAATCCGAAGCTTTGTAAGACCTATAAGTTGAAATTTGTACTTTTGCTATTGAATGCTTGCTGTCGGAAAGAATTTGGATCCTTTAAAATTTGCATTTCCCCGTACAGTAATTCAACATACCTTCCTCCCTTCAGGCGATGTATACCAATGACCACCACCTTGGTCACTTGCATGCACCCGTCTTTTCCCAGCATCCTTTGGAATGGCAGTACTGCTTTTGGGGTCCACCCATCCTTCAGAAGCAAGTGAAACTTCTCCAGCATTTGATTTCTTGGATTTGTTTCTTCCCCTTGTTGAGCCTTTCTCGCTGTTAGTTCTCTGAGTTCCTTGCTTTCTAGAAGCTTCTCTATTGAATTGGCTCCTGAAATGACAATTATGCATCATAACAAAAATTGATGCTGTGTATGAAGAAGCGACTGAAGTGTGAGATATAAAGGAAATTACATGTAATCGATAGCTGATTCAGTAATTAATTGGTTTCCTTTGTTGTTAACAATGCCCAGTGGGAAAAAGTAGGGTAACCGGCTGTGGACCAATCTCTGAATCCTCAGATCTTCATGGAAGAAGTAATGATGAGCTGGAGGAAGAGGGTCAGCTAAATTCCAGCATTGCTGAAAGTCCACCATGCTATTTGGATCTTGATGAAAGCGTGTGCTTTCACCTGTTTGCAAATTGCTCTGCAGTTTATGAGCTTTATTCTTATTATCTTGAAGAGATTGGAAATACTCATTACACATCTCATCCAGAACAGGTGTCTGAACCGGATAACTCTTTATTGGACAGAAATCTTTCCATAAATCCTCATTTCGATGTTCACCCAACAACGTTTGATTTTTACGTTCACTTGTAGTTGGCTGTTGCTTCTTTGAGGATGAATCAGTTTTCTGAGTTTTTCCACTAGCATCTGCACTGATAGAAGCCTCATCAGAATCAGAATCAATCAACTGAAACCTTCGAAGAGGACTTATTGTTAACTTTGGAAACATCAACCCACTGTGACCTGTCTCCAAACTGGAAGACACGGAGGCAATCGACGCCTGTTCCTTTTTATTTCCCTTCAGTAAGCTTGGTGATTGACTGGTTAAAACCCCACATCCTTTCAGTGGAACCTTCGAACTACTACAAACAGAAGTGAACTGAGTTGATACTTTGGCATCTGTCATAAAAAAGAAAAGGCACTTACATCTCTGCAAACTAAAATCTAACAACAGAACAGACACTGAACATGCACTTGAGATATCAACATCAAATTATAAAACAATCACCGAAAACAGAGAACGAAGCATTTAATGGAAACAACTTAGTCGCAGTAATACATGTTCTTCTATAACCATTACTGACTGAAGAACTGCTTTGGAAAAGGAATTTACAACCATCCAAGGGTTAGATTGACATTCACAATATGATAAATCCTCGTCATCAAAATGTACACCGACAATCCAAAAGAGCCAATATCTCAACATAATGCCTGACATGAACTAAAGCTTAATCACATATTAGAATCTAAAGCATAACTCTAAGCTAATAAATTCTTAAAAATGGAGCCTACAAGAGAAAATCGCATCAAGCCCTTCACCAAATTAACCAAAGTTCCATACATCTACTCATTTACTAACCAGCAATATTTTCCGAGGAAATTAGGAAACCGAGAATTCCCAATACAACACTTACTGAACAAAACATCCCCAATCTAAAGTCCCTCGACAAAACAACTAAACAAAACCTATCTCTTATCAACTTCAAGATCTGTTATTGCAACGCCCATTATACTGACTTACTCTACAACATCAATACATACATACTATAACTCAAACCCCATGAAACAACATTGGCCCAAATCATCATTTCCATTAAAAAGCACATATTCAACATAGAAAAGATAACTTCAAAATTATTCTTACCATTCTAAAACATCAAAGCAAATAGTATTAATTCAATCCCTCAAAGATAACACAAAATCAAATCATAAATTTCACTCAAGATTCCAACTTTATCATCAAAACCCACCTCAAGATTATTCCAAAAAAAAATCTCAAAAAAACCATTTCAAAACTATTAAAAATAACTAAAAATAAAAGCCATTGCTTCTGAAATTTACCTCTAACACCAAAATCTTCTTGTGAGGAGAACTCTTCAATATCATCATCTCCATGATCACAACAAAAACCCTCCAATTCCACCTTCCTCACCTTTGATTTCTGGGTCGCGGGTCCTCGTCTTAAACGCCTTAAGACCCGGGTCGGGCCAGGTCCGGGTTCAGGATCCGAATCCATGACATCGGGCCCGAGTTCTTCCTCCTCTTCTTCGGAATCCATGACCTGGGGCCCCCCATTTTGGTCGTCTGATGGTGTATTTGAGCTTGAATTTGGAGCTGGATTGAGCGTGGAGGTTTGGAAGTGGTGGGTGGGTATTCGGGGCACCGATTCGATATCCAAATCTAACCCGAGAGAGAACGTGGGAGGCTCGATATCTGCCATTTTTTCGAGAAAGAGGGGAATGGAGAGGGCTTTTTGAAGCGAGGGGGTGAAATGGGCATTGGCTTGCCGCGCTCTTAAGTTGAATTTTGGAGGGATTTTTATTTGCTTATTAAATCTAAGTTTTTTTAATAAATAAATAAATTATTTAAGCTACTTTTCACTCTTTCATGTTATATTTGTTTTTCTTTCCTATTTTTTCAAAAAAAATAAATTAACCCCATTAGTATTTATTTACTATTATCAAACTTTTCATTTTTTTAAAAAGAAATTATAAAAAGTTATTTATTAGTTAAATTGACGGAAATTAATAATCATGGGCCTTTTGCTAAACCTAGCATGAAACTGAGAAATGGTGGAAGCATGAAGCCTAGATATAAAGGCCAATCCTCCTTAGCCCAACACGTAAGCCAGCAAATTGAACTCCATTTTTCTGACAACCACCCTTCAGTTCTACTCTTTGGAGTTTGAACCCCTGGCACAGTCGTCGTCAAGAAACAGGCAGAAAGACAACAATGGAAAAGGAGAGAGAAAGAGAGAGAAAAGAAGAATTCGATGCTTCAGAGATCGAATACGTTAGCTACGGTGGTGAGCATCACTTACCATTAATCATGAATCTTGTTGATCAAGAACTTAGTGAACCTTACTCCATCTTCACATACCGTTACTTTGTTTATCTTTGGCCACAACTTTCTTTCTTGGTAAGTGTGATTCTTTTCCTTCTGTTCTTTGTTTTATGTTCATGGGAATTTTTTTTGCTGTAATTTTGTTTGTGTTGGTGGGTTTTCAATTTCAGGCGTTTCACAAAGGGAAATGTGTAGGGACTGTTGTGTGTAAGATGGGGGATCATCGGAATTCAACGTTTAGAGGTTACATTGCTATGTTAGTTGTCATCAAACCTTATCGAGGAAGAGGCATAGGTAATGGTTTCGGTTTTCTTTTCGTGTTGGGGTTTTGTGCACAGTTTTAGGTTGTCTTGGATCGTATATGTGAATCTTGAATTGGTTTTTTCTGTACTATAGATTTATTAGAAACGCTGAAGGCAAGGGGGGTGAGGTTGTCAAGAAAATGGTCATGCATTGATGACATCAGTAGTAGAAATATGTTTGTTTGGGATGCTTGTGTATGTTAACAGTCTGTATTTGATTTGAACTCGAGGTCAACTGTTTGTTTTCATACATTTGGGGTGGCATTTACAATGGATTGCATGTAGCTTAGGTTTTTGATAGTTTTTAGGTTGGGTGTTGATATGTCATGTTTGTATATGGGCGTGTTGTAACTTGTATTGAAATTATCTTCATATTGCAGCCACAGAACTTGTTACCAGATCTATTCAAGTGATGATGGAATCAGGATGCGAAGAGGTTTGTTGAATTTTAATTGCTGTGCCTTTTGGTTTATACTCGTCATAATGTAGCATTATTCGTACAACATCACAATTCATAAAGAAATTATGAATTTTTACCCCTAACCTTCATTTGGACTTTCAATGGTACTGAATGAGGGTCTAGTAGAGCAGCCTTAAAATAGCTCCATTTCTTAAGCATCATCATCAAACATTAAGTGTCTGTTTGAGGTTTGAAATAGCATAGGAAAGAATGAGAATCGGGCAACTGCTCAAGTGATTACCTTCACTGCCTTATTTGAATACTTTTCCTTTCTGTCCCTCTGCACTCTTGATCTCAAACCTAAGGGGAAAACAAGCTTTCCTCTTGAATTTCGTTGGCAACTTGGCATATGTGTAAATGGTGATGCTTGGCCTCTTTTCAAGCCTCCAAAAACAATTTCTTCCGAACTTTTTTGGTATCTGTGCATGTGTATACTGTGTGATCTCTTAGTTATTTCTCTCTGCAGGTGTTATTTCAAATCCATCTCTCCTCTTGTGTTTATCTTTATTAGGGTTAAGCTTGCTGTATCTTTGGAGATATCCCTGCAATTAAACATCAGTCCATGCAAACAATGAATTGTGTTATTAATGTAATGCCAGGTTATGTGTGACATTTTGACTTTCAATGACTGATTGCAACTACATGACCTTAGGAACTCATAGCTGATTTATGGATATGGTTAAATTGAACAGTCCCATAAATTTTCAATTTTCTTTGTTGAAAGAATGATTCCATGGAAAAAAAAAGTCCATGCATATGGCATCTCCATCCTTTGCTGCAGTATCATATTTCCAAAGTTTTACTTAAATGTTTGCTGTCCCGAGAAGCCAATAATTTGAGGCTTTGCTTCTAAAATTTGTTGGCTTTGCTGATCGTCCTTGTGTTTGTGTATAATGCATTAATTCTATTTGTAGTTATTTCACTTTCATGCATGAATATGCTCTCTTTTTTCAAATTGGACAAAGACATAAAAAGAAAAAGTAGGAGAGAATATTGAGTTGGTTCGAACAGTATGGATTTCTGCATTTACTATGAATGGAGGATATCAGAACAGTTGAAAAGAACTTCATATGATTATCGGACTGTTTTTTCTGCTAATCTGATGATAAATGGTCTATTCCATAACATATGAATACCACACCAAAGAATGTGGGTCATTGAATGAGTACATTTCCCGTATTTGCTTATGCTTTAAGATATCCCAACTTTATGTTCATTCATTCAAGCATTCTAATTCTTTCTTTAGTGTGAAGATGATGTCTGGTTGTCATTTTTTTTTATTGTTTTGTGTCTTTGATTTTTCTTCTCCTAAGGTAACATTGGAAGCAGAAGTAACAAATAAAGGAGCACTCGCACTATATGGCCGTCTTGGTTTTATTAGAGCAAAACGACTCTTTCGCTATTACTTGAATGGAGTAGATGCTTTTCGTCTGAAGCTGCTATTTCCCCAACCAGAGTTACACCCCTTTTTGCCTATGATGGCTGATAGAGATGCTACCCAGATGCATGATGATCACTCACCAACGTCAGAAGAGTTTTCTGAGCTCCATAGAAACTTGTAAAAGTGGACATTTTTCACTGCACTTGGCGGTCTCTGTGAACTACAAACAATGGGGTGATATTTGATCTTTAGAGAGCAGCACAGCCTCACAACTTGCACAGGAATTCCCACAAGTGTGGTTCTTGATCAAGTCAATTCTGTTTACTGAAGTTGTGTGCATGTTCATCGGCCTTGTCT